>Ga0209192_10000160_pt1 | contig 79044 bp, 78 predicted proteins | sample ArcticOcean_MG_C_11_FD_187433 | JGI IMG/M metagenome (GOLD analysis project Ga0209192, IMG submission 187433) | Marine microbial communities from western Arctic Ocean - ArcticOcean_MG_CB2_154 (SPAdes) (version 2) | ecosystem: Environmental > Aquatic > Marine > Oceanic | place: Arctic Ocean... | reverse complement strand
TTGCGTTTGCCACAAAATCTAATAATGAATAGTAATATTATGGAGAATAATTTTAAGTTTACCTTTAGGCTAAAATTTGCCTCCCGGCTTCATTAGGTAAAAATTGCGTAATTAAAAACCCCACTGGTATCAAGGGATATGACAGATTTTCGTACAAAGATTGCCGTACTAGATTATGGTATGGGGAACCTTCATTCTGTTTCTAAAGCTTTGGAGTATATAGCTCCTCGAGCGGAAGTGATTGTGACGGAAGATCCTGTAGAAATTGATAGTGCTGATCGCTTAGTTTTCCCTGGCGTAGGCGCCATGCGCGACTGCATGTTAAATATTCGGCGTCTTGGGTTTGACAAGCTAATACTCAAAGCGATAACTGAAAAGCCAGTTTTGGGTATTTGTCTGGGAATGCAGGCATTGCTGGGGCATAGCGAAGAAAATAATGGAGTTGAGTGTCTGGATGTCTTTTCGGGCAGCTCTAAGTTCTTCGGCCATAATATGCGTGATACCAGTGGAGAAAAGCTAAAAGTACCCCATATGGGCTGGAATCGTGTTCACCAAGAAATGGACCACCCTATGTGGCAAGGTATTGAGCAAGATGCGCGTTTTTACTTCGTGCATAGTTATTTTGTCGAGAATAACTTTACAGAAATTGTAGCTGGAACCACTGATTATGCATTTAAATTTGCAGCAGCACTCACGACAAAAAATTTATTTGCTGTGCAGTTTCATCCGGAAAAAAGTCATTCGTCTGGGTTGCAGTTGCTCGAGAATTTTGTGACCTGGAAGGGTATCTGAGGACCTCAAAGAGCACTTATTTTTTTATATGAGTCAGAATATTTTGCTGAGCATGTGTGCACCAAGGCATGCATATATTTTGTGTGGTGTGTAGTTAACCTATAGGAATAAATTTTTGCTAATTATACCGGCTATTGATTTAAAAGACGGACAGTGTGTGCGCTTAAGGCAGGGTCGCATGGAGGACTCTACAGTATTTGATGGAAATCCTGTAGATATAGCGGGACGCTGGGTTGATGCTGGAGCTCGCCGATTGCATTTGGTTGATCTAAACGGTGCTTTTGCCGGCAAGCCGGTAAATAGTGACGTAGTTGCTGCTATCTCTCAAGCATATCCTGAACTACCTATTCAGATTGGTGGTGGTATCCGTAGCGGCGATATTATCGAGACCTATCTTGCCGCAGGCGTGATGCATGTAATCATAGGGACCAAGGCTGTAAAAGATCCGAGTTTCGTGACAGACATGTGTAAGCAATTTCCTGGTCATATTATTGTTGGTATTGATGCAAAAAAAGGTCTCGTAGCAACTGATGGCTGGGCTGAAGTGACAGATGTTAAAGCTACAGACTTGGCTAAAAGATTTGAGCATGATGGCGTTAGCGCCATTGTTTATACTGATATTGATCGCGATGGAATGATGCAGGGCGTTAATGTTGAAGCTACTGTATTAATGGCAAAGGCCTCTTCTATTCCCGTTATTGCCTCAGGTGGAATCACTAATATGGAAGACATTGTGGCGCTCAATGGCGTGGTTAAGCCTGGTATTTACGGTGCTATTACCGGAAGGGCAATCTATGAAGGAACTTTAGATGTTGCCGCCGCCCAAGATTTATGTGATCGGCAATCAGTCAAGTAGGAATCTAGCACTGTTGGCTGACAGGTTTTATCTATTTAAGAAGCAATTCTATCAAGGCCTTCTGTGAGTGAAGTCTGTTTTCAGCCTCACTCCATACTACAGACCACTGAGACTCCATGATGGTCTCGCTTATTTCTAGCCCGCGATATGCAGGAAGGCAATGCATAAACAAAGCGTCAGCGGCAGCTAAACCCATTGCCGCTTCGTTCACCTGAAACCCAGAAAAAGCTTTTTTTCGTAGCTCACTTTCTGATTCTTGCCCCATAGAAGCCCAGGCATCAGTTGCCACTAAGTTGGCTCCAGAGATGGCTACAGTTGGATCACGCACTAATGTGACGTGACTACTTAATTGATTGAGCAGTGTGGAGCAGGGTTCGAATCCTTTTGGACAGGCAATCAGAAGTTCAAAGTCAAGCATTTCTGCTGCATGCATATAGGATTGACACATGTTATTACCATCCCCCACCCAAACGACTCGTTTCCCTTGAATGCTACCTCTGTGCTCAATATATGTTTGCATATCTGCAAGCAGCTGACATGGATGATGATCATCGGTTAGAGCATTAATCACAGGGACTGAGGAGTACGCTGCAAAATTTTCAATTGATTGCTGGCTGAATGTCCTCATCATGACGATGTCTACCATGCTTGAGATTACTCTTGCCGAATCTTCTATGGGTTCGCCGCGGCCAAGTTGCGTATCGTTAGGGGAGAGAAAAAGTGCATTGCCACCTAGTTGAGCCATGCCTGTTTCAAAAGACACCCTAGTTCGTGTCGAAGATTTTTCAAAGATCATCGCCATAACCTTGCCTATGAAAGGCTGATAGATAACCCCTTTATGTTGGGCTTGCTTGAGTTCAGCGGCTCTCTCTAAAATTTTTTTAAATTCTTTTTTTGATAAATCTTTGAGTGTTAAAAAATGTCTAGGTGTCATTTCTCTATTATCCTTGTTCGATCACATCAGTGAGAATATTGACTAAAAGTTCAGTTTGTTCATTCGTGATATTAAGAGGGGGAAGTAGTCGAATGACTGATCCAGCGGTAACGTTAATTAACAGTCCCTGCTCGGCTGCACTATCAACTAAATCTTTGCAAGGAAAGTCGAGCTGAACCCCAATCATGAGACCTTGGCCCCGTATATCGATCAATTTCGAGCAATTTAAAAGCTTGTGTTGAAGTTGCTCCTTGATATAGTTTCCTTGCTCTTTAGCCCTTGAGCAAAGCTCTTCATTGATGATGGTTTCTACAGTAGCAAGCGCCGCAGCGCATGCTAATGGATTTCCGCCAAAGGTGGATCCATGACTACCAGGATGCATTAAATCAGCTGCTTTTTTACCGGCAAGACAGGCCCCAATAGGGACACCGTTGGCCAAGCCCTTGGCTGTAGTTACAATATCGGGAAGAAGGTTATATTGCTGGTAGTTAAAATAAGACCCGGTACGGCCGTTACCTGCCTGAATTTCATCTACTATCATCAACCAGTCATGTTCATCGCAAATTTGACGTATTTGCGGCAGATAGTCTGCATCAGGAACTATAACTCCCCCTTCGCCTTGTATTGGCTCAACTAGAATCGCGACTATATTCTTGTTATTTTTAGCAATTGCATTGATTGCATCAATATTATTGTAGGGAGCCCGAATAAATCCCTCTAGCAGCGGCCCAAACCCAGTTTGGTAGCTTTTGCTCCCCGTAGCTGACAATGTCGCTAATGTTCTACCATGAAAAGAATTTTCCATCACAATAATAGTGGGTGCAGAAATATTTTTTCCACTTCCAAATAATCTTGCCAGCTTGATCGCAGCCTCGTTAGCTTCAGCCCCAGAGTTGCTAAAGAATAATTTCTCCATACCAGAGATAGCTCTTAGTTTTTCTGCTAGCCGCTCTTGTGTCTGAATGTTGTAGAGATTAGAGCAGTGGATAATAGATGCAGCTTGAGTCGATATAGCTTCTGTCACGGCAGAGTGTGCATGCCCTAGGCCACAAACCGCAATCCCTGATAGCGCATCTAGATACCGCTTGCCGAGATCATCCCATACCCAGGAACCTTCGCCTTTGCACAGGGTAAGTTTTCTTGTACCGTAATTATTCATTAATGCACTGCTGGTCATACTTGTTACTCTGCTATCTATGAGAAATAAGGATTAAGCCGCTGCGCTAACTTAAGAACGAAAAAAGGCAGCTGCTGCTGCCCACAATCAGAATACTATAAGGATTTTCTTGAATTGGCAATGGCTAGAAGGACTGATTAATAGTCCTCTTTCGGGGGCTTAATTTTCACCTTGCGGCGCCCAAGCCAAGACCATAGGCCCGTTATAGCTAAAAAGCAGGTTAACAAACCAATAAAGTCGAAAAATAGAACACCTATGTTGCCAAAAAAACGTCCACTATGTAAATCTAAAATAAGCGTCTCTAGAGAAATGCCAGGTAGTTGCGAGTCTTGATTGAGTTTCAGTCTAATCTCTGACGGGAGAGATCTTGATGTTTGCCACTGTTTAATTTCAGTCTTGCTAGGCAGAATCTCAAGTGTTTCAAGATCTAACGATAATATTTGTGAATTAGATTTGATGAAGGTTGTATTATAAAAGTATCCGAGATTGGTTGTGTCTTTAGGTAAGCCGTTTGACAGATTAATTTTTTCTACAAGCTCTCCACTAGAGGTAAGGATAACTAGCTCATCAGTACATAACGCTAATAAAAATTCAGGCGTTACCACACCACTAAGAAGGGGAGGGTTGCAGCTAGCAACAGGCTCAGTATCCAGAAATAATGTCCTCTCCCCAGGATGATGTAACCATTTTTCGCCAACTAAAAAACCTGACAACGAGGCTGTTTCAAACCCATACCAATCAAGCAGCCATGCTGAGCTTAAGATTTTTTTATTGAGCCCTGCAGCTGGCGAATGATTTAACAATACCCCTGTGATAGCGAGAAGAACTAGCATTAGCGTTACCGATAAGCCAACTCGTCGATGCCACCGCAGGTTAAAAGAAATATTTTTTGGTTTACTTTGCATCAAGTAGGGACTTCCTATGGTGGGGTATGGGTATTTCTTATCGTTATTTCTTTAGGGTCAATACTTGTTGATGGTAAAAGAGGGCAAGTCTAGCCGTCTTGTTGAGCGCCCTAACCGATAATGTTGCCCCTGTAATACCATCGATATATTGGTCTAATTTATAATCAGTCGTCATTTTTACATTCTTATACTGATTCGTAAATGATGGATAGCGGACTTCCCATCCGCGTGTTTCTCTAAAAGCTAAAACCTTCACATGCTGTATGTGAAAATTCTCCAGAGTGCCGTTTACCAAGATACCAATAGTGATGGGCTTCTCTTTTCCAATTTCCTCTAATATCCAAGCAGTTTTTTCGCCTTCCTGATAGTACCTAACACGCATTCCTCTGACATTGCGACCAAGAATGTCACTTGATTGCTTTTTTAGCTCCGGAGTCAGCCAAAGTGATTTAGCTTCAAGTATTGGCGAGTTGAAATTTTCAGATAAAAAATCAGGGGTCGTTTGATAGGTTTTACTGTATACATTGCTTGAGATCAAAGCGGAGAGGACCATATGTAGAAAAAAGAAAGCTACATATGTAGCTTTCTTTTGAGTACCCTTTTTTTTGAGGGACAACAGGCCTACAACTTTAGAGATAATATTAATTTTAGAAACTCCAGCCAACGCCAACATTATAACCCTTGTATTCTGCCCCGCTGTCATTGTTTTGATCAAAGTAGTCTACTTTAAGCACGACTTGCTCATGTATCCAGTAATTGAAACCAAGATCAGCTTGTTTTTTCTCTGATCTCTGGTTGCCGCCAGCAGTATTATCATACTGGTTGAAGCGAGCAAAGACTCCTAGCTTGTCAGTGATTTGGTAAGATGGCTCAACATACCAACCTTCTTGTTCATCTGCGCCCGCTTGGATGATTTCGATATCGCTATCGAGATCCCAGTGAGCATATAGCGCCCTAAAACCGAATGGACCGTTTTTATACGCCACATGCGCTTCAATTAGGAGGGCGCTAATACCTTCTTTTCCAGATAGCTTTTCACCCTGCCAGATATCCCCTTGATGCTGAACGGTGGTTGCTAACTCAAGACCTGGTGCACCGGTGTATTTTAGACGAGCTGTATATGCAAGATCATCACCTTTGGCTTTGCTGACCTTCTGACGACCATCGCGAATTTTATAGTTGCCAGCACTCGGACTGATATACAGGCCCGAATGAGCGCCCGCATCATAGCTAAGGCCTTCACTGATTTCGCCGCTGAACATTGCACCACCTTCCCACCATGTAGACGGGATAATATTTTTCTCGATAGGGTTGCGCTCTGTACCATAGAAAGTTTCAGGCTCATGTGTTTCGTTGAGCATGCCAACAGGTATCAAGAATACACCTGCCTTGGCCCTATGGTTGTCAGCGTAGTCGTATTCGACATAAGCCTGTTCTACCTCAACTTCACCAGACTGTCCTTCACCAGCAACACTGTGTTCGATCTCAAATTCTGAAAAAAATCTTAACTTATCGTTGTATTGATGGCCTGCAAATAATACAAATCTATGGAGGTCAAACTCATTTTTTGAGTCTGCTGAGTTGTCAGAGCTATGATTATTGTAATGAAGCTCGCCATAGCCACCTATACTTGTCTTGCTGGCCCACTCAGCTAGCTTTGCTGCTGGACCTGATGTGACTTCTTCTACAGCAACAAATGCAGATTCAGTTTTGGCGTCATTCTCAGACAGACCTTTTTTTAAGCTATTTATTTCTGCTTGTTGTTTTTGGATCAGCTCCCACATTTCATCCAAACTGGGTCTTGAGTTAGCCTCTGCTGAAAGAACAGCAAATAAAACTAGTCCGACTGTCATTATGCCTCGCAACATAGATCCTCCTTTTTTAATCAATTTTTATGTTAAGTGAGAGAAGTAGAGTTGGCGCAAGTAAAGAATCGCATAAACTGTATCGCCATTTTGATAATCATAACCTATCTAAATGCAAATGAGAACAGTTATCATTATCATTGTTCATTAAAAAAATAATATGGATTTTTGGCTTGTATTTTTTCTTGAAGAGGTAGCGGTATTGCTATAGCATGCAGTCCCTTCATGGTACAAGTGAATTAGTTAAGTCGTCATGATAAGTAAGAAAATTTTATTATTAGCTGCATTTTTTTTTAGTTTTTCTTTTAATGTTCATTCAAGTACAGCGCACAGTATTGAGCATTTTGGTTATGATCATAGCGGTTCCGCTGAATGCCAAGATTGCAACCTAAGACAACAAACAGCCAAGCTACTTAATCCTCTAGAATTTTCTGATTTTAGCCTATTAGTTTTTTCAGCCCCCAAAAGTGATATCTACGAAGACAGTCAAATTTTTCGCAGACTATTGCTGACAAAGCAACCCCAAGCCCCATAAGCAATTCCTAGAAGTAAAACTTAGTTTAATTATTTTTTAGCTAAATTCTTTATAGGAATATTACTATGCGTCATTTTATGTTGTGCATTCTTGCGGTGTGCTTTTCAGCACATGCTGAGAACGTCAAAATTAATATACAAGAAATACCAGTAACAGCGAATCCGCTTAATTTATCTTCTAGCGAGATGGTTACCCCGGTAAAGATAATCAGTAACAGCGACTTAAGAAAAAATAGCTCTGCTTCTCTTGGGAGAAATTTAAAAAACATACCAGGTATAAGCAATAGCGGGTGGGGTGATGCCATTGGTCGACCAGTTATCCGTGGAATGGATGGCAATCGAATCAAAATCCTTAATAATGGCATGGAGGTGAATGATGTTTCTGCCATGTCAGGCGATCATCCTGTAGGCATAGATGCTTTACCTGCAGATCAAATTGAGATCATAAAAGGTCCTACATCTGTGATTTATGGAGGTGGCTCTGTTGGTGGAACTATTAATATTATCGACCATGCTATTCATACTGAAATCAGTAAAGGACTTCATGGCACCTATGATTTAAATCATGGCGGTTCTCTTAGAGAAACCACAAACTCGCTTTCAGCAGATTATGGTTTTGAAAACATCATGCTGCATTTTGATGGATTTAAACGTGACAGCAAGAACCTAAAGATACCTGGCGACTCGGTATCATCCAAGCTCAGCAAATCAAGGGCAGCAGAGGGCGAACCCCTTGCCAGGTCAGCTAATGGCAAAAATACACTCAATAATTCATATAATGACAGTCAAGGAGGTTCTCTTGGAGCGTCCTACATCTTCGATGATGGATACACTGGTTTTTCATACAAGGGCTATGATCTGGAATACGGTAATCCAATTGAAGATGGCGCAATGATGGATGTTGAGTCAGATAGGTATAATTATGTATACCAAATAGATAACCTCTGGTCTGGCATCAATAGCCTAAAGTTTGATACAAGTTATACTGAATATGAACATAGTGAATTAGAGCCAAGTGGTGAAGTCGCTACTCAGTTCTTAAGAAACACCTATGAGGGGAAAATTGAGCTAACTCATTCTCTGATTAGTCAAGCAAAAGGTGTTGTCGGCGTTGATTTTGGGGCATCGAGATTTACTAAAAATCTTGGTGATCCAATGATCGCAAATAACGATTCCAAAAAAATATCATTATATATGTTGGAAAAGTTTTCTTTTAGCAACCAAGAGCTTACATTGGGTCTGAGGCAAGGTTACGTCAGATATAATGGCAATGATTTTGTGAGTGATGATGGATGTACTCACGATTACACAGAAGAAAAAGATTGTGAAGCTTCTGGTGGAGTCGAAAACTCAACTAGCTTCGAGGACTCTGAAAAAACATTTCAGACTTCAAATATATCCCTAGGAACAAAGATGCAGTTAAGGTCTGATCTGTCGCTAGGTGTTACTTTGAGTCATATACAAAGAGCGCCTGCTTACGAGGAATTATTTGCATATGGTCACCATCATGCGACAGAAACAATTGAACAGGGAGATAGAGGTCTTAGTGAAGAGCGCTCAAATTCATTGGATGTGACGCTAGAATGGGTTGGTAAAGATAAAGAATTTACATTCTCTCCTTACTATACTCGCTTTAATAGTTATATAGCCTTGTTGAATTCTGGACAGACTCAAAAACATCTCCATGAGGGCGAAGAAGAAAGTGAAGGTATTGGAGTTTATAAATATCAAAATATCCCAGCTGAATTTTATGGCTTTGAGTTCCAGGGTGGTTTTGACTTAACTAAAAACTATAAGTTAAGTATTTGGGGTGATTATGTCAGGGCTAAAAATAGAGATGGAAGTGATGATTTACCCAGAATACCGCCACTCACTTTAGGCGCTGCTGTCTTTGCTAACTGGGGCGGCCTAACGAGTGATTTAAGTATGAGGCAAGTTTTTAACCAGAGTAAGATAGGCAAGTATGAGCTCAAAACTGATGATTATTTTGACCTTGCGCTTAATCTAAGCTATCAAATTCCTGCAAAAAAATCGGTAAGCATTTTTATAAAAGCTGAAAATTTACTTGATGAAGATATTAGAGACCATGCCTCATTCATAAAAGATCAGGTTTTATCTGGAGGAAGGTCAATCACAGGAGGAATTTCATATAATTTTTAAAGAAATACGACTATCAGGTAATTATTCCATATTGCTCTACACAGGCCACTTTGGTTGTCTGTGTAGAGTAGGTAATAATTATACTTTTTGAATGGATAATTTTTAGGAAAGAAATGGGTTTAGCGAAATCAATAAAAGAGCTAAAATATCAACAAATGAATTTAGTTATATTTTGTTTCTTTCTGGAGATGTAAATTAATGGATATTATGGACACCATTCGCGAGCAAATAGAAGAGAACCCTATTATTCTTTATATGAAAGGATCTCCAAATGCACCGCAATGCGGTTTTTCTGCGCGCACTATAGAGGCGCTCACTGCTTGCGGTGAGCGTTTTGCTTTTGTGGACATATTGACTAACCCAGAGATTCGATCGAATCTTCCTCTATACGGAAACTGGCCGACATTCCCCCAGCTTTGGGTAAAAGGTGAGCTGATTGGAGGTTGTGATATTATTGCAGAGATGCATGCAAAAGGTGAGCTAGCCCCATTAATCAAAGAGGCGTCCCAAGCTGCTTGATTTGGTTTCTGGCTCCAAGCGCAGACGGCGTAGTTAGTTGTTAGTGTTTGCCTATAAATGCTATAGAAAATTACAATGTAACTGCCATCTTTGATAGTGTAATATTACCATTGTTATCTTGAAAGGATGATGAGATAGCTGACTGTCTTGGCTGTTTAATTACGACAAAAAGGAGTTTTATTATGGGAGTATTAGTAGGCAAACAGGCCCCAGACTTCACTTCTGGTGCGGTACTGGCTAATGGTGAAATTGTTGATGAATTTAACTTGCATGCAACCATCAAAGGAAAGAAAGCGGTCATCTTCTTTTATCCTTTAGATTTTACGTTTGTATGCCCTTCAGAATTAATTGCATTTGATCATCGTATCGAAGAATTTAAGAAACGAGGCGTTGAAGTAATAGGTGTTTCTATTGATTCTGTGTTCACTCATAACGCATGGCGCAACACAGCGATTAACGACGGCGGTATTGGGCAGGTAAGATACCCGTTGGTTGCTGATATGAAGCATGAAATTTGTCAAGCTTACGATGTTGAGTTTGGGGACGCTGGAGTTGCTTTCCGCGGCTCATTCTTGATTGGTGAAGACGGTATTGTGTACCATCAAATCGTTAATCATTTGCCATTAGGGCGTGATATCGATGAAATGCTTCGTATTATTGATGCGTTAAGTTTTCATCAAGAGCATGGCGAAGTATGCCCAGCTGGCTGGAAAGATGGCGATAAGGGTATGGCGGCATCTCCTGATGGGGTTGCATCTTATTTGGCAGAAAATGCAGATAATCTTTAATTTCGACAGACAAAATTAAAGATTATATTTTCAAGCTATTTGGGAATACTATAAAGACCGCAGAAGAATATTCTGCGGTTTTTTTTGTTAGACAGATAACTATTTTTTGGAGACTCTAGTGTCTATAGAAAGAATAATCGAGTTGGAAACTAAGCTGGCCTACCAAGAAGACACTATTCTTCAGCTCAACGATGTAGTATGTCGACAGCAAAATCAGATCGATGCGCTGCTCAAGAGGTATGAGCTATTGGCCTCATCAACAAAGATATTATCTGATAAGTTTTTAGAAGAGACTGAAGAAACAGTTAGACCCCCACACTACTAAATAATTGTGCTGTCACTCTAGCTAAGATTTACCTTAGCTCTCAGTCTCCACTTGATCACCTGTGGTGAAAAAATCCGACCCCATCATAGCTGTAGTATTTAAAATTCCCCTCCCTGAGACCGAAGGTATCAATATATGTGCTGGTTTTTCTAGACCATTAAGAAAAGGCCCTACAAGACGAGCATTGGTGAGCGAGCGGATCAAACCCAGAGCTATGCTTGCAGCATCCATGTTTGGCATAATCAATACGTTTGCTCTTCCGGTAATGTTGGTGCTATTACAAATAGTCTCCCTGAGTGTTTCATTGAGAGCAGACATAGCATGCATTTCACCATCAATTTCAGTATGAGAAATTTCAATGCGAAGTTTTTCCGCAGCTCGTTTCATTTTATGAGCTGACTGGTCGTCATACGTTCCGTAGTTGGAGTGTGATAGTAGAGCGACTTTGGGCGTGACGCCGCATCCTTTTACAAAATTGATCGCATCTTTTGTGATATCAACAATCTGCTCTTCAGTGGGATTTACATTAATAAATGCATCAGCCAGAAATAGCGGCCCATCATCCAATAGTAAAATGCAAACAGATGAAACGCTGCTGTTGTTATTGCGCGGAGGAATGATACTTGTAATCTTGCTGAGATGTTGGTCATAGCGACCAGATTTTCCGCAGATTAATCCGTCAGCATCTCCCAATGCCACCATGATAGATGCAATCACTGTATTGTCTGTATGTATTGAGTTCCTTGCGGTTTCCACAGAAATACCAGCACGCCCCACACATTTATGATAATGCCGCCAGTAATTTTCATGATGATCGCCATCCTCAGGATTAAAGATCTGCAGATCAACACCCGGGGTGATGCGTAAGTTCATTTCTTTGATTTTACGGTCAATTACAGCGGGCCGACCAATCAATATTGGCGTGGCTATTTTTTCGTCAATAACACCTTGCATAGCCCGAAGTACGTCATTATTTTCACCTTCAGCATAGGCTATTCTTGGCGGATTTCTTCGGGCTCTTTCGATCATAGGTTGCATAAATAGCTGACTACGATTGACGTAGCTATGCAGTTTATTCCGGTATGCTCGAAGGTCTTTTATTGGTCTGGTGGCAACACCACTTTTCATGGCTGCTTTGACAACGGCTAAGGGTATCTCTTCAATAAGACGAGGATCAAACGGCTTAGGAATAAGGTAATCTGGGCCAAATTTGAGGTCTTCTCCGACATAGGCTTTAGCAACTACCGGCGAAACTTCTCGGTGAGCTAGATCGGCAATAGCCTTTACGCAAGCTTGTTTCATTTCATCATTGATTGTGGTTGCCCCGCAATCTAAGGCACCCCGAAATATAAAAGGAAAACAGAGAACATTGTTGACTTGATTTGGATAATCAGAGCGGCCTGTTGCTATGATGGCATCAGGTCTAGCAGCCTTAGCCAATTCGGGCATAATCTCAGGCGTTGGGTTAGACATAGCAAGTATTAATGGATTGGGCGCCATCTTTTTGACCATATCTGCTTTTAGAATTCCTGGACCAGACAGGCCTAAAAATAGATCGGCGTTTGCTATAGCGTCATCAAGGGTTCTATCACTGGTTTCAACTGCATAATCTTCTTTCCAGGGGTTCATTCCAACCCCTCTACCTTTGTATATGACGCCATTACGGTCAATCATTCGAACATTTTCTTTGCGCAGACCCATCGTTACAAGAAGGTTTACGCAGGCAATACTTGCCGCGCCAGCGCCAGTCACAACAATTTTTATGTCCTCTATATTTTTTTCTACGATTCGCAGACCATTGTATATGGCTGCAGCCGACACAATGGCTGTTCCATGCTGATCATCATGGAAAACAGGTATGTTCATTCGCTCTCTTAATTTCTGCTCAATAAGAAAGCATTCAGGGGCTTTAATATCTTCTAGGTTGATACCACCAAAAGTTGGCTCAAGCGAGGCAACGATATCTATGAATTTATCTGTATCAAGCTCGTCAATTTCGATATCAAATACATCGATATTGGCAAATTTTTTAAATAAAACTGCCTTTCCTTCCATCACAGGTTTCGATGCTAGGGGTCCTATGTCTCCAAGACCCAAAACTGCGGTCCCGTTGGTGATTACACCGACAAGGTTGCCGCGAGCAGTAACTTTATCTACGTCTGCAGGGTTTTTTACAATATAACCACAAGCGTAAGCTACTCCTGGTGAGTATGCCATGGCTAGATCGCGCGCATTAGCCATTGGTTTGGTAGGTCGGATTTCCAGTTTTCCTGGCGAGGGTTCCATATGATAGCGAAGAGATCTTTCTTTGAATGAATCGTCCATCGTTCTTTCTCGTAATTTAAGGATCAGGGTAATTTTGGGTTAAATTCTAATACCCTGAGAATTCGATATTCTAACGCGAGAGTGAATATTATTCCTAAGAAAATTGCCTTATTCTAATTTTAATTATTGAGTTACTGGGGGGTTATGCTTTGAATATAGATTTATGATGTAAGCAACAATGTTATCAGCAACAGGTACGAGGCAAAAAGTATGTCGCTTATCCATTATATTGAATCTAATGGTGACGAATATGAGATCGAGCTAGCTCTTGATAATTCGGTGATGCAGAGTCCAGCAGAGTCTACAATTGACGAAATTCTAGCTGAATGTGGAGGGAAATGCCTTTGCGGGACTTGTCACTGTTATGTCGATGAAGATTGGGTGGGCAGAGTGGGGGAAGCGAGTGACGCAGAAAAAATCATGCTAGAAATGGTTGTTGACCCCCAGACCAATAATCGACTGAGCTGTCAAATAGTAGCAACTAAAAAAGTTAGACGGATTGGTAGTTAGGCTACCTAAATCGCAGTATTGATAAACCTAGGCCTGCTTAGGACGCTTACCAGCATGTTGTATGTAGATAATTTTCTGATTAATCCCAGCCTCCGAGCTCGCCCCACTTGTTGACTACCTTGCAGAATAATTCTGCAGTTCTTTCTGCATCATATAGTGCAGAATGAGCCTCACTATTATCAAACTCTATGTCTGCAGCCTTGCATGCTTTCGCTAAAACTGTTTGTCCGTAAGCTAGACCGCCTAATGTAGCTGTGTCAAAGCATGAAAAACTATGGAATGGGCTTTGCTTGATATTATTTCGTTTGGCAGCGCTGTTTAAAAAACCGAGATCAAAATGAGCATTATGGCCAACCAGAACAGCCCTACTGCAGCGAGCCTCTTTGGTTGCATCACGAATTTCTTGAAAAAATAAATTTAACACTTCCTCTTCATCTAAGGCTATGCGGTAAGGGTCATTTGGGTCAATTCCTGTTATATCGAGAGCGGCTTGTTCAATATTTGATCCTTCAAATGGAATCACCGAGTGAAAAATATTACAGTCTGGCCTCAATATACCTTCATCATCAATGGAGAGAGTGACGGCCCCAATTTCTAAAAGGGCATCTGTTTCGGAATTAAAGCCACCTGTTTCCACATCGACTACAACGGGCAAGAAGCCCCTAAATCTGTCCGACATTAATTGATGCATGAGTCCGCCACTTAAGTTAGTTGTCAGGCTATGTTACTTGCCATTGCCTCATTTCGCCTGCCCCAAGCGGGGTGATTGTATTTTTCATAAAAGGTAATTTAGTAGGATTCTTCCAGGGCATTTTTTTTAGCGTGATAGTATCGATATTGCGAGGAAGTCCATAGAAGTCCGGACCATGATGGCTAGCAAAACCTTCAAGCTTATCAAGAGCTCCAGCTAACTCAAAGGCTTCTGCATAGAACTCAATGGCTGCATGATTTGAGTAACAGCCGGCGCAACCGCATGCATTTTCTTTACTGCATGTTGTATGTGGCGCGGAATCAGTTCCAAGAAAAAATCTAGGATCGCCGCTAGTAGCCGCAGCAATTAGTGCTTTTTGGTGGACGTCTCGTTTCAGAATAGGCAAGCAGTAGTAATGAGGCTTAATTCCACCTGCAAGCATGTGGTTACGGTTATATAGAAGATGTTGGGGGGTAATGGTTGCAGCCAACCCATGAGGTCTTTCAGCTACAAATTGCGCGCTTTCCTTTGAGGAAATATGCTCAAGAACAATATTGAGTTCGGGAAAATTATGGATTAGTTTTTGTAACTGCTGGTCTATGAAAACAGCCTCGCGATCAAAAATATCAACGTTATGGTCATTAACTTCGCCATGAAGCAGCAAGGGTATTGATTCTTTTTCCATCTGTGAAAGAACGGAGGCGATGTTGCTTAGTTTTGTGACCCCTGAATCAGAGTTTGTGGTGGCGCCAGCAGGATAATACTTACATGCGAAGATTTGACCAGAGGCTTTAGCTTGGCTGATTTCTTCTGGCTTTGTATTGTCAGTAAGATATAAGACCATCATGGGTTGCCATAGTGAACCAGCCGGCCGACTCTCTAAGATACGATTACGGTAAGCCATAGCTTGCTTTGTATTCATCACTGGCGGGTTTAAATTAGGCATGACAATAGATCTGCCGAAGTATCGTGCAGCGTCTGGCACAGTATGAATTAACGCTTCATTGTCTCGCAAATGAACATGCCAATCATCTGGTCGAGTGATTGTTAGCTGTATTTTATTTGTCATTTTTGCTGCGCTTCTAATCATTTTTTAGTTAGATTCGGTACTGAATGCTACCGGAATTTAGATATGCTTTATAGTAAGTAGCACATAATTATAACCTTTCTTATTGGTATGCTTGTTGTTTTCTGTGTTTATTATCGCTTGTTTGCTGTGAAACTTGTCAACAGCATATTAGAATAGTGAGTATTGGTGGTTGTCAAAGTTGTCTAATCAGGAGTTTATTTATAGTGTCCGAGATCAAGAAGGTGGTTTTAGCTTACTCTGGAGGTCTTGATACCTCAGTAATTGTCAAATGGCTGCAAGAAACATATCAGTGTGAGGTGGTAACTTTTACAGCCGATATTGGCCAGGGGGAGGAGGTAGAGCCTGCAAGACTCAAAGCTGAAGCTTTAGGTGTTAAAGAGATCTACATAGATGATTTGCGTGAAGAGTTTGTTCGCGATTACGTATTTCCCATGTTTCGTGCAAATGCTATTTATGAAGGCGAATACTTGCTAGGCACTTCAATTGCACGCCCTTTAATTGCCAAGCGATTAATTGAAATTGCTAACGAAGTAGGCGCTGATGCCATATCCCATGGCGCAACAGGTAAGGGGAATGACCAGGTGCGTTTCGAGCTAGGCGCTTATGCTTTAAAGCCAGGAATTAAGGTGATCGCCCCGTGGCGTGAATGGGATTTGAACTCAAGAGAAAAACTGATGGATTACTGTGAAACCCATCAAATCCCTGTTGATTTTTCTGGGAAAAAGAAAAAATCACCTTACTCAATGGATGCAAATTTACTGCATATTTCGTATGAAGGTGGGGTTTTAGAAGATCCATGGATGGAGTCAGAAGAGGATATGTGGCGTTGGACGGTTTCTCCAGAGAAGGCGCCTGAGAAACCTACCTATGTAGAGCTCAGTTACGAAAAAGGAGATATTGTTGCAATTAATGACCAGTCCATGTCTCCGGCAGAAGTGCTAACCTATTTAAATAAAGTGGGTGGCGACAACGGTATAGGTAGGCTGGATATAGTTGAAAATCGTTATGTTGGCATGAAGTCTCGGGGTTGCTATGAAACCCCAGGCGGCACAATTATGTTGCGTGCGCATAGGGCCATTGAATCACTGACCTTGGATCGCGAATCGGCGCATCTGAAAGACAGCTTGATGCCTAAATATGCAGAGGTTGTTTATAACGGATACTGGTGGTCACCAGAACGTTCAATGCTTCAGGGGCTGATCGATGCTACACAGGATGTAGTTAACGGAACCGTGCGATTGAAGCTATACAAAGGCAATGTTGTTGTAGTGGGTCGTAAGTCGGAAGATAGTTTATTCGATGAAAAAATTGCTACCTTCGAGGATGACGATGGAGCTTATGATCAAAAAGATGCTGAGGGCTTTATAAAGCTGAATGCGTTACGCCTAAGGATTGCTGCAAATAAGGGCCGAAAACTAGGCTGATGTTTACGATAAGGTCCATTCCTGGGCTGTTTAAAAAGTATTTAGCCGGAGAAAATTCAAGATATGCGCTTACTACATACTATGTTGCGTGTTGGAGATCTCAATCGGTCTGTGTATTTCTATACTAATATTCTAGACATGAAGTTGCTGAGAACGAAAGATTATCCTGAAGGTGAATTCACATTAGCTTTTTTGGGTTATGACGACGAATCAGTTAGTACTGTTCTTGAGTTAACCCATAACTGGAATATAGACCATTACAACCTAGGCGATGGATATGGGCATATTGCTATTGGGGTGCGAGACGTCTATAGCGCTTGCGAGCAGATAAGAGCTTCTGGTGGGGTTATTGTGCGTGAACCCGGACCCATGAAGCATGGCAGTACCTTGTTGGCTTTTGTGGAAGATCCTGATGGCTATAAAATAGAGTTATTGTCCGAAGATGAAGCATAACTATCTGGTGGGTATTGAATGAGTATAGTTTTTTTGAACCATGCTTATCTTCCTGCGGAGGAAGCTAAAATATCACCAATGGATAGAGGGTTTCTGTTTGGGGACAGTATTTACGAGGTGTTGCCCTCATACAACGGCGAGATAATTGGATTTAACCTTCACATCAATCGCTTGAATAGGAATATGTCTGCAATAGGCATTAGATTGGAATGGCCTCATGACGAATGGATGAAGGTGTGTAAAGCCCTTCTTGAAAAGAATGGTCTTGGTAATTTGGGCATTTACTTGCAAGTAAGTCGAGGCACAGCTCCTGTACGTTCGCATGCTTATACAAAAGATATTGATCCAACAGTTTTTGCTTTTTCTTTTGAAATTAATCCGGAGCAGTCGGCAAGCAAGTCGAAGGTGACCCCTTACAAAGTGGCTACAAGCCTCGATCTTCGGTGGGCTCGTTGTCAAATTAAGTCTACGGCATTATTAGGCAATGTTATGCATTTCCAACACGGACATCAAAAAGGTTTTAACGAGACGCTGCTTTATAATGACCACAATGAATTGACAGAGGGCAGTACCTGTAATGCCTACATAGTTAAAAATGGAGTAATCTCTACACCATCGCTAGATAACCACGTTTTACCAGGAGTTACCCGACACATCTTACTGGATCTTTTGCGAAGAAATGACTCCATGCAAATTGAGGAGCGAGTTATTTTAATGGATGAGGTGTTTGCTGCTGACGAGGTTTGGGTGACTAGTTCTTCTAAAGAGATAATTCCAGTTATTGAGGTTGATGGCAAGACAATCGGAAACGGTGAGGTTGGAGACGTATGGTTGGCCGCGCAAAAAATTTACTCTATCGGGAAAAGAGGCTATTAAGATAGTTAGCTTTTCTATTTTTATGTAAGCTCGCTTATGCGATAAGTGTCTATAAACGGTTGCGAAGGAGTGTTACCTGCATTATGTCTCGTCCCACTAAAGCATTAATTGATCTGGATGCATTGAGATATAATTGCAGTCTAGCCAACAGCCTGTCTCCTTGCTCTAAAACGATGGCAGTTATTAAGGCTGATGCATATGGACATGGCGCGCTAGCTGTTGCTCAAGCCCTTAAGGATGTTGTGGCAGCTTTTGGCGTTGCTTCGACAGAAGAGGCCGTCGAGCTTCGTGACGGTGGGGTTAAAAATCCAATTCATTTACTTGAAGGCACATTTTCTGATGATGAGGTTATGCTCGCCTCAAAATATGGATTTTCTCTTTCATTAGTCAATGAAAGCCAAAAACGAGCCATACTTGGCGCCAAACTCCCTTCCCCGTTAGATGTTTGGATTGATGTTGATACAGGGATGCATCGTCTTGGTATAGCCCCAAAAGATTTGCTAACCACCTATCAAGAGCTATTGGCTTCAAGTAATGTGACAAAAAATATTGTTTTGGCTACCCACTTTGCTTGTGCTGATGATGCAAATAATGACTTCACAGCAATACAGTTAGCTCGCATTAATGAAGCAATGAATGGGCTCTCCGTGCCTACCAGTTTTGCTAATTCAGCAGGGTTGCTGGACTGGCCACAAACGAGATCAGACTGGAATCGATTGGGTCTCATGCTTTATGGAAGTTCACCATTTACATCACATCAGGATGAATCCACTACCTTGCAACCAGTAATGACGCTAAGGTCTGAAGTTATTGCTCTTCGTTCTATCGAAGCCGAAGAAACGGTTGGCTATGCCGCCACTTGGACAGCTCGCCGTCAGACAATTATTGCTACTGTGGCAATAGGTTATGGCGATGGCTATCCCCTTAGTGCATCAAATGGTACGCCGGTATTGATTCGCGGACAACGATGCCCCTTAGCTGGCAGGGTCTCCATGGATATGATTACGGTAGATGTAACAGATCTTCCATCTGTAGAGATGGGAGATGAAGTTATTCTTTGGGGGAAAGAGCTCTCTGTTAATGAGATTGCCGAAAGCTCTGGCACTATTAGTTATGAGTTACTCGCACGGATGCCTTCTCGCACCCCTCGATTTTATACGGAAGATTATACTAGGTAATCAAACCATATTCTTTTCTGAGTATTTCTATGATCTCAGTCTTGGGATTCTCTGATAGACCTATTTTTTCACCGGTAATCTTTTCGGCAATAGAAGCATAAGTTTTTGATACAGCCATTAGCATTTCTTCTGGCAGTTCGGTGTCTCTAGCAATGGCTTGGCGCTCATCCATACGATCTTTATTTAATAATATATCAGGATCAGGGAAATAGTTAAGCAGTAACTGACGAAAATCTTCCTTTGAATTTTCTATTATTTTTCCATCTCTGTAGCTGGGCCCATCCCAAATTCTTGAAGAATCAGGCGTACCAACTTCATCCATATAGATTAGCTTCTCGTTTCCTTTTTTGTCTGTAATGTAACCAAATTCAAATTTTGTATCCACAAAAATTTGATCTAACTTAGCTAGTTCAGCACTTATGACATCAAAACCCTGCGTTAGCAATGTCTCATAAAGATTGATATCAGAGATATTTTTAAAATTTAAAGCTTGATAGTTAGAAGTCATATCAGCCCGAGTGATGTTGACATCATCTATTTCAGGTATACCCGGCAGGCCTTTTAAAATTCCTTTGGTTGATGGTGTAATCAAAAGCTCAGCGAGTCTCTGGTCTTTTTTTAGTTCATTTTTAATCTGGATCCCGCAAAATTCACGCTCACCTTTAGAATATGCCCTCCACATAGAGCCAGTAATATATTGCCTGCATATGGCTTCAATCATTAAAGGCTTTGCTTTTTGTACTATCCAGACAAAGGGGTGGGGAATATCAAGAATATGGCTATCAGCTAAATTTTTTTCGCGGAACAACTTGAACCAATGATTAGAAATAGCATTAAGCGAGGCCCCTTTCCCTGGCACTCCGTTCATCTCTTTCTCTCCATGCCAAATACAGTCAAAAGCAGAAATTCGATCGCTAATTACCATGACTGCTAGTGGAGCATCAGGGGCTAAATTGTAGCCCTTTTCTTCTATTAGTCGCTGACTATCTTCGGGTGTGAGTGAATAGACTGAACGGACTTTTCCGCTATGAATTGGTCTATCTGTGCGTATGGGCAGATCATTGTTAATAGCTAGTATTTTGTCAGCAAGGGCCACTCTAAATCATCCTATTTTGTTATCTTTTTGGTTATTCTTCTCATAATTGAGTTTTTTGGCACGAAATTCTACCAGATGATGCTTGCGTTGTTACATATTTCGACCTCTTGGCGCTAAAATTAAGAATCTAGCTTGGCCTGACCGCATATTGCCCACTGCCTTGTAGAAAAATTATTACTGCTCCAATAAGATAAAAGCCCTGAAGCTCTAGAGCCCAACCACCATAATTGTCGGTTTGTAACAACTGATGGCTATGAAATAGAAGAATGGCAAATATCATATTAATAGCTATTATAAATGCTCCGACGCGTGTCTTAATGCCAATGATGATCATCAGGGGAGCAAGCACCTCGCCTAAGTAGACACCGTAAGACAGGAGAGGATGCAGGTTAAAATCTGCTAGATTTTCTCCTATTTTTTCGATTGATGAAGGGTCTATTATTTTATCTATACCGTGAAATAGGAGCAATATTCCCACAGCTAAACGCAGGGATAACTTGGCGAGAGATTCACTATGAAGCATGGCTTTACCTTATCTTAGAGCTAAAAATTTATGTTGAGGTGTTAGTTTTATTGAAAAAGAGAATTTTTGCTAGACCATTTTTTATTTTTTTAGGGTGACCTGATGTCTTGGTGGTCATATCACTACAAGGTATCATAGTACCTCATTTAACTGACAATATGCCTGCTTGGGTATTTCCGTGGAGATTGAGAATGATTATCAAGCCAAAAGTTCGTGGATTTATGTGTATTACTACGCATCCGTTAGGCTGTGATGCGAATGTCAAAGAGCAAATTGACTACATTAAAGGTAAGGGGTCTTTTTGCGGACCAAAACGCGTATTGGTAATTGGATCCTCCACAGGATATGGATTAGCTGCTCGTATTGGTGCTGCATTTGGAAGCGGTGCTGCTACTCTGGGGATATTTTTCGAAAAAGAAGGTAGTGAGAAAAAAACTGGAACAGCTGGTTGGTACAATTCAGCTGCTTTTCACAAGTATGCTGAATTGGATAATTTGTATGCTAAAAGTATTAATGGGGATGCATTTTCTGATGAGATCAAGCAAAAAACAATTGAAATCATTAAAGCTGATCTTGGTCAGATAGATCTTGTTATTTACAGCTTGGCATCCCCCCGCAGACAGCATCCAAAAACTGGCGAGGTGTTTAATTCGACACTGAAACCCATTGGAAAAAATGTTACGTTGCGTGGTATTAATACTGATAAAGAAGAGATACAAGAGTTTAGCCTTGATGCTGCTAGTGAAGAAGATATTGATCAAACTGTTGCAGTGATGGGGGGCGAGGATTGGGAAATGTGGATGAAGTCACTCAATGATGCTGGAGTTTTGGCTAAAGATGCTAACACTACGGCATTTACTTATGTGGGCGAAAAAGCTACATGGGACCTTTATTGGAATGGCACTATTGGGCGCGCTAAAAAAGATTTAGATAAAAAAGTAGAGGGTATTCGAGCGATGCTTTCTGTTACAGGAGGGGATGCTCGAGTGTCAGTTTTGAAGGCTGTGGTCACTCAAGCCAGCTCTGCAATTCCAATCATGCCTCTTTATCTTTCACTATTGTTTAAGGTGATGAAGGAAAATGGTACTCATGAAGGCTGCATTGAGCAGCTCTATCGACTTTACACAGAGTGCCTTTACGCTGCGGAACCTCGTTTAGATGCAGAAGGTCGATTAAGAGTTGACGAGTTAGAGCTTCGTCCTGAAGTGCAGGAGAAGGTCGCAAATGCTTGGATTAAGGTCACTACAGCCAGTCTGCCTGAACTTGCTGATTTCAAGGGATATAAAAGTGAGTTCCTTAAATTATTTGGTTTCGGTGTAGCGAGTATTGATTACGATGTCGATGTTGATCCTGTGGTTGAAATAAAAAATTTAGTTTGAGCTTAAGTTACCTATAGAACCTATTAATCTTGCAAGTATATTTTTGGTGATTAATGAAAAGTAAGCAGCAGCTTATGTGGAGGCATTTCCACCCCAGACTGTGGCTAACATGGCTTGGATTTGGGTGTTGGAGGCTGGTTGTAATCCTCCCCTATCCTGTAATGATGGGGCTAGGGCGGCAGCTAGGATTATTTCTGCATTTTGTTGGCGGCTATCGTTATGAGATAGCAAAAATTAATTTGACACTCTGTTTTCCAGATATGCCGGAAGCAGCTCGTCTGCAACTCTTGCGTGATAATTTCGTTAGCTACGGCATGGCATTTTTTGAAGTTGGAATCGCTTGGTGGTGGCCCACAAAACGATTGAAAGATATTACTCATGTGGAGGGGGTGGAGCATATTCATGCCCTGCAAAGTCAGGGTGCCCTATTAATGGCTGTTCATTACACAACTCTCGAGGTCGGAGCTTCGGCTCTTATGATAAGACATGGAATTGATGGTATGTATCGTCCGCACAAAAACATTGTTTATGATTATTTTCAGAAAAAAGGCCGGCTTGTAAGAAATTCAGAATCTGAGGTCTATACGCGCGATGATGTCCGGGGAATATTGAAAGGTCTGCGACAAGGAAGAATTATTTGGTATGCCCCAGACCAGGATTATGGCCCTAAGCAGAGCGTGTTTGCCAATTTTTTTAGCATGAAGGCGGCCTCTGTAGCGGCAACTGCCAAATTTGCGACATTGGGTAATGCTGCCGTACTTCCTTTTTCCCATGTAAGATTACCCAACAACAAGGGGTATAAGGTTGTAGTGCATCCACCATTGAAAAATTTTCCATGCGATGATGAAGTGGCTAGCGCGGAAATGATTAATAGGAGGGTTGAAATTATGATTCTCGAACAACCTGACCAATATTTGTGGGCGCATAGAAGATTCAAGACGCGCCCATCGGGAGAATTAAGACCATACCCCAAGAAAAGATAAGACAAAAGATCACTGAAGGGCAGTTATACTAGTCAAAATCATCAGCAAATGCTTGTTCTGCTTGGTTGGTGTCAGTACCATAAGACTTTAAAATTTTTGTGAGCATGCATCGAGGAGCTATATGATCACCGGCAGCATTGTTGCTTTGGTAACACCCATGATTCCTAGTGGTCTTGAGATTGACTGGGATTCCCTTAAGGGCCTGGTCGAATGGCATATTCAACAGGGAACAAATGCTATTGTAGCGGTTGGAACTACAGGAGAATCGCCCACTCTCGATGTGCAGGAGCATATGGCGACCATTGCTGCTATTGTTGAAGATTCAGCTGGACGCGTCCCTGTAATTGCAGGCACTGGAGCAAACTGCACAAAGGAGGCCATCGAGTGGACGCATCGTGCTCAAGAGTCTGGTGCTGATGCCTGTTTGTTGGTGGCCCCTTACTACAACAAGCCAACTCAAGAAGGGCTTTATCTCCACCATAAAGCTATTGCTGAGTCGGTAGATATACCGCAGATTTTGTACAATGTTCCAGGCCGAACTGCATGCGATATGCTTCCCAGTACAGTATGTCGTTTAGCGGAAATTGAAAATATTATTGGGATCAAAGATGCTACTGGTGACCTGGGTAGAGCGAGAGAACTTATTGAAACATGCCCCCCAGAGTTCGCTGTGTACTCTGGAGACGATTCTACAGCAGTAGAGCTAATATTAATGGGCGGACATGGTAACGTATCTGTGACCGCTAATGTTGCGCCACGTCTAATGGCTGATATGTGCAGGCTTGCTTTGGCTGGGGTTACCGATGAAGCTCGCGATATAAATAAATTTCTTTCCTTAGTCCATGACGCTATGTTTGTTGAATCTAATCCGATTCCAGTAAAATGGGCTGTAGCTGAAATGGGGTTAATGAAACATGGCATTCGGTTACCTCTCACTGAACTATCACATGAGCTAAAAGCCCAGGTCTCCAAAGCATTGACATTAGCCGGGCTTTTGAATTAGCAAGAAAATTCTACAAAAAATTGGAGTATGATTAATGGCATCAAACATAAAATTAGTGATGTTGATTTCAGCGGTGCTGGCTATCACTTCTTGTAGCGGCAGCAATGCCCCAATACGCAATCGCGCTAATGACTATCTTCAATCTTCGGAAATTCCTCCCATGAAGGCGCCATCTGAAGCTGCTTTGGGTGAATTATATGTTGTTCCAGATATACCTGTTTCTGGGCTTCCGTTAAAATCGTTTAATGCTCCAAGACCTCAACCTCTCTCAGAAAAGCTATTTACACAGACTGTCGACATAGTATCCTTCTCTGGCAAACGCTGGATTTCGATCAACAAGCCTCCTGCTGAGATTTGGCCTAGATTAAGAAGTATTTTGACGAGGAGCGCGGTCCCAACTGCAAAAATCGACCCCCCCAAAGGGATTTTGGAGACAGGATGGTTGGAGTTTAAAGACGATACTGAGTATAGCCATAGATTTCGTTTTGTTATTTTGCCGGGTGTCGGTGTTAGTAGTAGCGAGGTCAGAATAATCCAAATGCAGGCGCCTTTAGGGGCAGACGGCTCGATTGGTGAGTGGCCAACAGGCTCAATGAACATCTCAAGAGAGAAGGAATTTACCGAGATAATAGCTAACGCAATGGCTGCTGACATCACCGGCAGTTCTGTATCGCTACTTGCTCAGAATATTGGAGGCGATTCAAAGGTCAATGTTATTGTTCCTAAAAATTCAGCACCTTATATCGAATTAAAATTAAATTATGCACGCAGTTGGAATAGCTTGCTGCAATCTCTTTCTTTGGGCGGGTTTTCCGTTGCAGGCCAAGATCAGTCGGAAGGGTATTTTTTGACAGATTTTGTCGAGGTGATTACGGTGAGTGAAGATGAGTCAATACTTGGGCTAGTGAATACTTTTCTCGATAGCCGCAAGGAAGAAAAAGAGCCAGACGCCCTTAAGTATAAAGTAAAAGTTACACAGGAGAAAAATAGTGTTGAGGTGCGTATTACAGACAGAAATAATAAGCCTCTTGAACAGCTTTTAAGTATTAAATTGCTAAAAATTATACGTGGAAATCTTTCTTGATTTATGAGATTTTCTTCGTTAGGTAGCGGCAGCAAAGGAAACAGTACAGTCGTGCAATGTGACGACACTGTGATTCTGATTGATTGTGGGTTTTCGATAAAGGAAACAGAAAGAAGACTGGATTTTTTGGGGTTGCAGCCTGAAGATATAAATGCGATTGTAGTTACTCATGAGCATTCTGATCATATTCGAGGTGTTTTTCCTCTCGCAAAAAAATATAAAATTCCTGTAATGATGACTTCTGGAACGAGCAAGTTTTTAAAAGGCGACCCTCAAGCAGGCTTAACGCTAATTGATACCCACTCAGATTTTTTTATTGGAAAGCTTCAGATAACCCCTGTGCCTGTTGCGCATGATGCACGTGAGCCCGTTCAGTTTGTAGTTAGAGCGGAGGGCTTGACTCTTGGGATTCTGACTGACTTGGGTACTGTAACGCGACATGTTATTGAGTGCTACAAGCAATGCGATGGGTTAATTGTGGAATCAAATCACGATATACGTATGCTTGCGAATGGACCCTATTCTAGTGCTCTGAAGAAAAGAGTGGGTGGTGCCTGGGGCCATTTGAATAACGCGCAAATGCTGTATTTTTTGAAAAATATACAGCTTTCTCAGTTACAGCAATTAGTGATTGGACATATTAGCCAGAAAAATAATAGCGTTTCTCTTGTAAGGGCAGCTATTTCTGAAGTAGGCAATCAACTTGCATCTATTTCTTACGCAACACAGGATGAGGGTTTTCTTTGGGTTAAGCTGAAAATATAGCATACAAATAAATAAGATTTTCTTGGGCGAACTAAGAGGCTTATAACTAGTTGTTTTGCTAACATTTTTTTATAGTATGAGAGGTTTTCCACAATCATACCGATTGCTTCTTATGATTTTTTAAACAACAACCTAAGTTATTGATATTAGAATTTAATTTTATAAGTTATTGTTTTTATTAAATATTTTTAGTTGATTAAAAAATGACCAATTTAACTTAGGCTCCCAAAGCGAGTGGCCCTTACTGAGTTTTATTGAGGTAATCCACAAAGTTATCCACAGATATTGTGGGTAACTTTACGGCATCAAAAAACAATAGATAATCAATAAAAATTCGATAGTTGTCTCTCCTGGGGTTTGCGGATTAGTGCTAAATTTCTCTCTATCCTTGTCCCCTGCGCGCAGGTTGGTTTTTGGGGTGAATATTTGTACTATAAAATAAGTTATATCAGCGATAGTTTTCATGAAAAATATATTCTTTTTTCTTTACGTATTACAGGTAAATAAAATTACAGCACTACAAAATGAACTATTTTATGAATAAAAGTTGCATGCCCTTGTGCGTAACATTTTTGGATGGACTCGAATCTTCAGCTTGTGTAATTGCTGCAGATCTTAGTTTACCTGTCTTAGAATACAAAAAAATTGATAAGATGAAGGATGGGACGATTCTGGTCCTAAGCCACCTTGGTTTAGCTATACAGGGGTTAGGTAAAAACTCTCCCGGACCTGTACGTTGTGATTTTATTAACGGCACAGCAAATCACCGTCGTTTGTATGGGGGAGGAAAAAATCAAGATATCGCAAAAGCTGTAGGAGTATCAAATGGTGGATATAAACCGTTTGTGGTAGACCTAACTGCTGGCTTAGGCGGTGACGGCTTTGTTTTAGCCTCATTGGGGGTAAAAATGTTAATGATTGAGCGAAATCCGGTAGTCTCGGCTCTGCTTCATGATGGGCTTGCTAGGGCAAGAAGCGAGGTAACGGATACAGGGACTGATTTGGAGAAAATATTGAAACGTATTTCTCTGGTGCATGGAGATGCGGATTTTTACCTAAGGGGTCTCGAAGAAACATCGAGGCCTGATGTTTTTTATCTTGATCCTATGTTTCCATGTAGAGAAAAATCAAGCAAAGTAAAAAAAGAAATGCAACTACTGCACCAGTTGCTGGGGTCAGATGATGATGGATCCAGCCTCCTTGCTTTGGCAAAAGAAAAGGCAAGATACCGTGTTGTAGTGAAAAGATCAGCCCATGCACCATTTTTGGCGAATCAACAACCCGGGTATTCTCTGAAAGGAAAATCAACTAGATTTGATATTTACCCGCTAAAAAAATTACCTAGTTGAAAAATACCGATTTTAAGCGACTGATTTTTGGTTCTAGACAAGTAGTTTTTCAAGGATTCTTTGATAGATTTCACTCAGGCAGTCAAGACCCTTAACGCTCGTACATTCGTTAAGCTGATGGATGGTGGCATTGATTGGCCCCAACTCAACAACTTGGCTTCCATGGGGTGCAATGAAGCGACCATCCGATGTACCCCCTGCAGTCGATAATTGAGTTTTTATACCAGCCACCTCTAAAATACTTTCTACTGTTGATTCTACCAGAGAGCCCTTGGAGGTAAGGAATGGTTTTCCGCTCAACACCCATGAGATTTTATAGTTGAGATTGTGTTTATCTAAGATTTCTTCTGTCCGGGCTTTAATTTCTTTTTCTGTAATCTCAGTCGAATACCGAAAATTAAACAATACTTTAGCTTTTTCTGGGATCACATTGGTGGCTCCTGTGCCACTTTGAATATTAGATATTTGAAAACTTGTAGCCGGAAAAAATTCGTTTCCTTTATCCCAGCATTCAGCCACTAGGTCAGACAACGCTGGTGAAATGTTATGAATGGGGTTGTCCGCTAACTGGGGATATGCAACATGCCCCTGAATACCTTTGACAGTCAGCTCTGCCCCCAATGACCCCCTGCGACCGTTTTTGATCACATCGCCAACGATTTTCGTGCTTGAGGGTTCGCCGACCAAGCACCATTCAGGAATTTGGTTAGATTGCTGTAGCCACTCAATGACTTTTATTGTTCCATCTGTGGCTGGCCCCTCTTCATCGCTAGTGATAAGAAAAGCAATTTTTCCTGGATGATCCGGATAAGTTAACACAAACCTTTCTGCCGCAGTGACCATTGCTGCTAGAGAACCCTTCATGTCGGCAGTACCTCGCCCATAAAGCAGGTCCCCTTCTATTAGAGGTTCAAATGGAGGGCGAACCCAGCTTTTCACATCACCGATTGGAACGACATCTGTATGACCAGCAAAACAAAATGTGGGTCCCGTTGCTCCATGCACTGCCCAGAAGTTTTTTACATCGCCGCTAGGGAGGTTCTGGATACTGAAGCCGGCAGATTTAAGGCGACCAATCATTAGGTCTTGGCACCCAGCGTCATTAGGTGTGATAGATTCACACTTTATTAATTCGTAAGCCAATTGCAGTGTTGTGGAAAGTTCTGGTAGAGCGGTATCCATGTATTTGGCCTTTAGTTTGAAGAATGCAAAACTTCGTTTAATTCTACAGCTGAATGATTGGTTAGACATTCGACTGCACCTGTTTCGGAATTACGTCTAAACAGAAGATCATTTTTACCAGCCAAGTTGCGAGCCTTGGTTTGAGTCACAAGCTTCGCACAATCATCCAGCAGGCTAACTTTTGTACCCGCGGTGATGTATAGGCCTGCTTCAATAGTGCAGCGGTCTCCTAAAGGGATACCTAGCCCAGAATTAGCGCCTAACAGACATTGACTCCCTATAGTGATAACAATTTGTCCGCCGCCCGATAGGGTGCCCATGGTTGAGCTCCCGCCACCTAAGTCAGAGCCTTTTTTTACAAACACCCCCTGTGAGATGCGTCCTTCAATCATGCTTGTATTTTCCGTTCCAGCATTAAAGTTTACAAAACCCTCATGCATAATAGTGGTTCCTTCCCCAATATAAGCCCCTAAGCGAACTCTTGCTGTATCAGCAATTCGGACTCCTGATGGCACTATGTAATCAACCATCTTGGGAAATTTATCTATACTTGTAACTGATAAATTGGAACTTCTCAGACGAGAGGCCAGCTGGCGTTCGGCAAGTTCGTTAACATCGATAGCACCCTCATTCGTCCATGCAACATTTGGAAGGACCCCAAATATTCCAATAAGGTTTATATTGTTTGGTTTGACAAGCCTGTGTGAAAGAAGGTGAAGCTTTAGATATCCCTCTGGCACCGAAACCACAGGACTGTCAGTTTCTAATATGGTTGCTATGACTGGCCTCTCAGTATTTTTTAGTTGGTTTACAATTGAGGCAAGATTAGATTTGTTTGTGTCTAGAAATGCATTAGAAAGCTTCTCTAGCAGAGCCTTATTTAAGGGTATAGCATGGTTTCCACCAGCGTACCCTAGTGTTTTTTTTAGTATTTTCACCAAAGATTCGTCAGGGTTTAATTGGGGTTCTGGGTAAAAGACTTCCAGCCATGCAGTACTTTTATTTTGAGTACCAATACCCAAGCCAAAGCTAAAGATTGTTGTCATTTTTATACTTCCCGAATGAAAATTATTAAATAAACTACGTTAAGATTGGTGAGCAAAAATTGCCTTGTACTGACCTAATGTAAATCCAACATGGATAGAGCCATCTACATCTAATATAGGCCTCTTAATCATTGTCGGTTGCTCCAGCAGTATTTGTATGATGTTGAGCCCAGAAACTTTTTTTTGAGTTTCCATAGGAAGCTTTCTCCATGTGGTTCCTCTTTTATTAAGAATAACTTCATAGCCAACCGCAAGCACCCATTTTTCTAGCATAACCCTGGTCAGCGTATCGGTTCGCAAGTCATGAAACTGGTGATGTATGTTGTTTTGATTGAGCCATTTAGTCGCTTTACGTATCGTGTCGCAGTTTTTTATGCCATACATCGTAATTTTGTTCATATTTTTATCAAAACATAGTGATAGAATTTTTTTTCATCTGAAATTATAGAGGGATAGTGCGGTAGTTACCAAAAAATATACCTAATTTTTTTTAATTAAAAAATGAAAACTGTAATTAAAAAGTCAGGAGGAGTTGGGGGCGATTGCAATATCAGGATTTTTTGGTCCTCAAAGGCTTTTTTCTGTTTGGATATAAAGTTGTACAGATTTCACAAATTGTGCCGTCGCAGCTCCAAGCGGAACAAAATTCACGACCAAAATAAATAAATTGCAGATGAAGGGCGCTCCAACTTTTTTTGGGGAATAAAAATTTTAAATCTTTCTCTGTTTGGGTAACACTTCTCCCATTGGTGAAACCCCATCTCTGAGCCAAACGATGAATATGAGTATCAACTGCAAATGCAGGATGACCAAAACCTTGCGAGATAACAACGCTAGCTGTCTTGTGGCCAACTCCAGGTAGACTTTCAAGCGCTGTAATGTCTTCTGGTACTGCGCCATTAAACTTCTCAACGAGGATACTTGACAGTCCAGAAATAGCTTTAGATTTTTGTGGAGCTAGACCGCAGGGACGAATGATGTCGTATATGTCTTTTATTGGCAGGGTGGACATGCCCATTGGATTGTCCGCTTTCTTGAATAATGCAGGGGTAATTTGGTTAACTCGAGAATCGGTACATTGTGCAGACAGCAGAACTGCAATAAGTAAAGTATAAGTATCCTTGTGTATTAGAGGTACGGGTGGAGAGGGGTAGAGTTCATTCAGTCTATGGAGGACATAGCTTGCCCTTTGTTTTTTTAGCATGGTTTAGTTTAACTGGAAGATGCAATAAGTTGTTTGATTCTTTCTGCCGCTTCTCGGCACTCTTCTACAGTGGCCACCAAGGCCATTCTTACGTAATTTTCTCCAGGGTTGCTGTTATTTGAGAGCCTCCCAAGATAACGACCAGGTAATACGGTGACGTTTTGCTGAGAAAATAATTCCCTAGAAAAAATTTCATCATTACCTACTCCTGCAGGAAGAATGTTGACCCAAAGATAAAATCCTGCATCCGGTATGTTTAATGGCAAAGAATCCCCTAAAATCTGTTGAAAGATTTGGAATTTTTGGCGATATTTCTCTCGGTTCTTTTTTACATGCACTTCGTCGCTCCAAGCAGCGATGCTGGCTGATTGAGTGATAAGAGACATAGCGCATCCGTGATATGTCCGGTAGCGCAAAAACGATGCAATAATATTTGCGTCTCCTGCAATAAATCCAGATCTTAGCCCGGGCAGATTAGAGCGTTTTGAGAGGCTGTGAAAAACGATGCAACGAGCGTAATCATTGCGTTGCATTTTGGCGCAAGCTTCTAGCAAGCCAGTAGGTGGATTATTTTCGTTATAGTATATTTCTGAGTAGCATTCATCGCTTGCGATAATAAAATTATGTCGATCAGCAAGGTTAATTAATTCTTGCAGAGCAGTCATGCCAAGCACTGCACCACTAGGGTTTCCGGGTGAACAGATATAGATTAGTTGACACGCATCCCAGACTTCAGCTGTGACAGAACTAAAATCTGTCAAAAACCCTGTTGCCTCGTTACAGTTAAGAAAATGCAATCTTGCCCCAGAAAGGAGTGCGGCCCCCTCATAGATTTGATAAAAAGGATTAGGGATTAGGATAAGTGGATGATTTTCTCTATCAATAGTGGCTTGAGCAAAGGCAAAAAGAGCCTCTCGGGTTCCATTTGCTGGCAATACCTGTGTGTTTGCATCTATGTCTTTTAATATAAATCGATTTTTTAACCAATCTGAAATTACTTGCCTGAACTCCAGAGCTCCTTTTGTACTTGGATACATTGATAATTTATGCATTGAGGCTGCAATTGTTTCTTCAACAAAGCTGGGTGGTGAGTGCTTTGGTTCTCCGACTGACAGTGATATATGAGCCAATTCTTTTGGTGGTACAATCTCAGAAAGCAGTGATGATAGCCGTTCAAAAGGATACTGGTGAAGTTTATCAAGGTCTCTATTCATTGTTGTTGTATCGTAAGTTGATGGTTGGTGGTTGATTTTTCCAAAATAGCTTAGTAGTTTCTATCACTCTTAGTTTGTTATTGAATTTTTTATTCCCAAAGATTCATCTTTTGAAGTGGTGCGCCCTCTATTTGCTCCATTACTCGAGCATCAAGTTCGTAACAAACAGTCTCTTTTATCTGCGCGCATAAAAAGGGATCACTTAAGGGTTGATAGCCCATGTCTACCAGATGAAAAATGTCTTCAACCCGCTCTCCTAGGGTTGAGATTTTTGCGCTAAGTAGTCGTAAGTTGAATTTCATGAAAATCTGACCCAAATGCATTAGCAGGCCAGGCCTATCTGGTGTAATGACCTCAAGCATTGTGCTCATTTTGTCGATATCATTGCTGATATTTACAATAGTGGCCATGCTAAATTGCTTAAGAGTTGATGGAATTCTTCGTTGCACATCTACAACAGATTGGTTGGTGTTTTGGAATGCTTTTTTTAGCGCCGCCTCAATCTGTGCGATGACCTTAGTCTGACCTCCAAATGGTTTGCCTGATTCATTAAGGACATAAAAAATATCAAAAGTGTTTTCTTTTGTATCTCTATGTAAGCTGGCATCCAAAATTCTTAATTGCAGCTTGTCAAGCGTGGCTGCGGTTATAGGAAATACGTTATACAGGCCGTTAGTATGTATGAATATCTGTGTAGCAACAGGAGCCTCTACTCCTTTGTCTTTTATTAAGATGACCGGGATTGCTATATCTTCTTTCTTTGAGATCGCTACGGTGTATCTAGCAATATCATCCGCGCTCTCTTTAAGAAAGAACTCGCCATCAAGATCGCCCCATATTTTTTTGACAATTTCACTATTGACGTTATCTTTAGCCATCTCTTTTATAGCAGCAGTTTTGGTGTTTAGCACCCAACTCTCTCGGCTCACTGGATTTTCAAGCCCTCGACTTAAGGCTTTTTTCGTCTCAGTGTATAATTGGGCCATAAGAGATGCTTTCCAGCTATTCCATAGTGCTGGATTGGTGGCAATTATGTCAGCCACGGTAAGCACAAGCAGATAGTTTAATCGAACCTGAGTGCCAATTACTTTAGCAAATTTATGAATAATATCCGGGTCAGAAATATCAGATCGCTGAGATGTACTAGACATCAATAGGTGATTTTCCACCAGCCATGAGACCAACTTGACTTCTTCTTCTGAAAGACCGTGACGCTTACAAAAATTAGCAGCGTCCACTGCGCCTAAAACAGAATGATCACCCCCTCGACCTTTGCCCATATCGTGATAGAGTCCAGCAATAAACGCTAGCTCAGGTTTTGGTAGTTGCTTGTACACATGGGCAGTCATTGGGAAATTATGAGCCACCTCCGGCTTGTCAAAAGTACGCATATTTTTAATTAACTGAAGTGTGTGAGCGTCTACAGGGTATTGATGGAAGAGGTCATGCTGCGTTTGCCCGATAATTTTCCCAAATTCAGGCAAATACCTTCCCAGTATGCCATATCTAGTCATACGTTGAAGCTGAGTGGTCATACTATGAGGCGATCGCAATAAGCGCAAAAACAGCGCTTTGTGGGCTGATGAGTTACGGAATGGCTGATCGATTAATTTGCGATACTGGCGAATTTCACGAATTGTAGCAGCACGAATACCTAGGATATTTTTGTTTTCGCCTAGCAGACAGAAAATTTCAAGAAGTGCTGATGGGTGCTTGGCAAAAACATGATCGCTAGTAGTTTCAATGTGTTGATTCCTCACGATAAAGCGCTCATTTAGTAAATAGTTTTCCTTGGCCCTATCTTTGCGAATAATTACTTCATCAAGATATTGAAGAAGAACGTCATTTAGTTCGCGAATAGATAACACTACTTGGTAGTAGTGTTGCATAAATTGCTCGACACCTAGTCGTTTTTCACCATCCTCATAGTTAAAAATTTTTGCAATTTTGCGTTGATGATCAAATAGCAAGCGCTCTTCTGGCCTTTCTGCTGTTAAGTGTAAACAGTAACGCACTTTCCAAAGAAAAGCCTCATCTCGCTTAAGTCGAAGATATTCTTCCGAGGTAATAAAATCATCGCCAATCAATTCTTCTAAAGAGTCAACATTGAAGTGACGCTTGGCAACCCAATTGATCATTTGAATATCTCTCAGCCCTCCCGGAGCTTCTTTGATATTCGGCTCTAGGTTGTACTCAGTATTGCCATGTTTTTCGTGACGCTCATTTTGTTCCAGCAGCTTAGCCTGAAAGAATTTATTTGACGGCCAAATTTTGAGAGGCCATATCCTTGAGGCTCCTGTCTTTCTTACCATGAGCCGCCTAAGCCCTTCTTCACCGCATATTGTTCTCGTTTCCATCAGGTTGGTTGCTATAGTGATATCATCTTTCGCGGCTTGAATGCAATCCGATATTGAGCGAACACTGTGACCGATCTTTAGTTGAATATCCCATAGAAACGCCAGAAAACCTTCTATGTCTTCTCGGTAACGGCTTGGTTTGCCAGAGCGAATTAAAAGCATCAGATCAACATCTGATTGAGGGTGAAGTTCGCCGCGCCCATAGCCACCTACTGCTACAAGCGATATTTTTTCATCCCAGTCAAATTTATTCCATGCATGTCGAAGAATTAGATCAATGAAGGAGGTCTTTTCTGCAATTAATACTGAGGTTTGCTCTCCCTGATAAAATCTGAAGTCAAGATTTTCATTGGTTAGACTGATAGCATTTTTGAATACTTGAATATGATCTTTTTTTAATAAATCGCTACAAAATTGCTCTTCGTTAAAAAGAATTAAACATTTTTTAGAGATTGTAGCTGGTTTTGTCATCAAAAATTTTCTTCACTACGGGCGGTTAGAACCTCAACTCCACTGGCAGTAACAGCAAGAGTGTGCTCCCATTGAGCGGATAGTCGGCCGTCCACAGTCTCTACTGTCCACCCATCTTTTTTTAGTTTAGTGTGATGTCTGCCGGCATTAAGCATAGGCTCTATCGTGAACGTCATGCCCTCTTGTAACTCATAGCCTGTGTCAGGCCGTCCAAAATGAAGCACCTGGGGATCTTCATGAAACTCTGTGCCTATGCCGTGCCCACAATAGTCCCTTACGACGCTATAATAATTGCTTTCAGCATGTTGTTGAATGATATTACCAATGTCTCCAAGGCGAACGCCCGGCTTTACTATTTCTATGGCCTTATAAAGACTTTCTTGGCAGATATTGACTAGTCGTTTGGCATGACTGGTGGGGGTTCCTACAAAAAACATCTTGCTTGTATCTCCAAAATACCCATCTTTAATAACAGTAATATCTAGATTGATAATATCACCATTTTTTAAGCGCTTGTTTTCTGAAGGTATACCGTGACAAACAACGTGGTTAACTGACGAGCATATAGATTTAGGAAAGCCTTTATAGTTTAAAGGCGCAGGTATAGCTTTCTGAACATCCACGATATGGTTATGACAGATTTGATTTAACTCTTCAGTTGATACGCCGGATATAATATAGGGCTCGATTAACTCTAGGACTTCTGCAGCAAGTTTTCCAGCAACACGCATTTTGTCAAGTTCGTCAGAATTTTTTATATGAACAGGCATAAATTTTTTCCGTATCAAAAATTTTTTTGAAGAATATTTCTGTATATTATATAGGATTGCAGCTTAGAATTGGAATGCTCCAAGCAATCCAATTATATTATAGATTTAAAGATTATTTTCTTTCACAAATTGTCTTAATTATGGTATAAAGCGCACCGCTTTGAAGCTATTATCAACACTAAAGTGAAGCTAGTATTAAGCAAGAAATAGAGACTAATGACGCGCATATATCGACACGCTTGTCTGGGTGCTTGCTTTGCGGCAAGTTGACTTGTGGGGTGTATGTAAGTTTAACCCTAATTTAAGGAAAAAATTATGACAGCTGTAAGCATGAAAGATATGTTGCAGGCTGGGGTCCATTTTGGGCATCAGACTCGCTACTGGAATCCAAAAATGGATAAGTTTATTTTTGGAGCTCGCAATAAAATCCATATTTTGAATTTAGACCATACCGTCCCAGTCTTTAACGAAGTGTTGGGGATGATTCGCAAGATGGGCGCTAACAATAATAAAGTTTTGTTTGTTGGCACCAAGCGAGCTGCACAAAAAACCATAGCTGAAGAGGCTCATCGAGCAGGAATGCCTTTCGTTAGTCATCGTTGGTTAGGAGGGATGTTGACTAATTATAAAACGATTCGTGCCTCTATTAAGCGTTTTCGTGACCTTGAAGCCCAGAGCCTAGATGGAACTTTTGATAGACTTACAAAAAAAGAAGCCTTGATGAGAACCCGATTAATGGAAAAGCTTAATAATTCCATCGGTGGTATTAAGGATATGGGGGGGCTTCCGGATATATTATTTGTGGTAGATGTTGATTATGAGCGTATTGCGATACAGGAAGCCAACAAGCTTGGAATTCCTGTTATTGGCATTGTTGACACAAATAGTAATCCTGATGGCATTGATTATGTAATTCCTGGAAATGATGACGCGATTCGCGCAATTAAGTTATTTTGCTCTGCTGTTGCTGATTCAATCTTAGAAGGAAGAGCTGATGCAAATGTTGTTGTAGCCAAGGACGAGTTTATTGAAGTAGAGGCAGCTACAGAGACTAAAGGTGAGCTCGCTAAAGCAGAAATTACTGCTGATTTAGTCAGTACTCAAGATAAGAATAAATCTACCACGATAGAAACAAAAGTCGTTCAGGCAGAAATATAAGCTGCAGAGTAATGGTTTAAGCTTGTTCAAATGAACATTAAGGGGGCTCTGCCCCCTTTTTCGAATTCAAATGATTAAAATAAAGCAGGGAGTAAGATAATGGCAGCGTTTTCTGCATCTATGATAAAAGATCTTCGTGACCGCACCGGTCTTGGAATGATGGAATGTAAAAGAGCTTTGGCAGAGTCCGAAGGAAATATCGACAAAGCAATTGACGATCTTCGTAAATCTAGCGGTATGAAAGCTGCTAAGAAGGCAGGCCGCATAGCTGCTGATGGTGTTGTTGCTCTGAGGCTGTCTCAAGACAACACTTATGGTGTGATGATTGAAATCAATACTGAGACAGATTTTGCGGCTCGCGATGAAGGGTTTGTAAAGTTTGTCGAGGTCTGTCTTGACAAAGCTTTTAATGAAAAGTCATTCCATTTTGATGAATTTATTGCAAGCATGGAAGATTCTCGGCAGGGTTTAGTCCAGAAGATAGGCGAAAATATAAGTATTCGACGAATTGAGACAATGGAGGCACCAGTTATTGGGACTTACATACATAGCAACAATCGTATAGGTGTTTTAGTAGGGCTAACGGGTATCAATACTACTGTTTCTAAAGATGTTGCCATGCACATTGCTGCAGTCAACCCTCAAGTAGTGAAGCCAGAAGATATGCCTGATTCTTTGGTGGAAAAAGAGAAAGAAATTTTTATTGCACAGGCTAAAGAAAGCGGTAAGTCAGAGGAGATAGTTGAAAAAATGAGTACTGGTCGTATTAATAAGTTTTTATCAGAATCCAGTCTCATCAATCAACCTTTTGTCAAGAATCCAGAAATTACAGTAAATAAATTGCTAGAAGATGCTGGCGCCGAGGTCCTCTCTTTTTGTCGATTTGAAGTTGGTGAAGGAATTGAAAAGATTGAAGTAGATTTTGCTGCAGAAGTAGCCGCACAGATTAGTGCAGCTAAGTAAAATAAAAACGGAGGCCTAGGTCTCCGTTTTTATTTATACTCAGAAAAACAGCGCCAAGAAAGATAACCTTGGAGTAAAGATATGCCTTCTATTGGAGACAAAAAGTATAAGAGAATACTGCTGAAGTTAAGTGGTGAGGAGCTAATGGGCGATGAGGGTTTTGGTATTGATCCAAGAGTGCTAGATCGGATGGCTCTCGAGATAGGTCAGTTGGTTGGTATTGGCGTTCAAATAGGCTTAGTTATTGGAGGAGGGAACTTGTTTCGAGGCGCTGCACTTAATGCTGCCGGAATGGAGCGTGTTACTGGTGATCATATGGGCATGCTGGCGACTATGATGAATGGTTTGGCTATGAGGGACGCCCTTGATCGTAACAATATTTCTGCGCATGTAATGTCTGCAATTTCAATGAGTGGTGTTATGGAGCAATATGATCGTCGTAAGGCTACACGTTATCTTGACAGCGGGGACGTGGTAATTTTTTCTGCGGGCACAGGAAACCCTTTTTTTACCACTGACTCTGCGGCATGTTTGCGCGGTATCGAGATTGATGCAGAAATCGTTTTAAAGGCGACCAAGGTTGATGGCGTATATTCCTCAGACCCGCTATTAAACACTGATGCTACAATGTATCCCCGTCTTACTTATGATGAAGCTTTAGAAAAAAAATTAGGTGTAATGGACTTAACGGCAATTTGTTTGTGTCGCGAGCATCACATGCCTCTCAGGGTCTTTCGCATGTCGAAACCTGGAGCGCTCTTAAATATCGTGGTAGGTGGGGACGAGGGAACTTTGATTGAGGAACAACATAATGCTTGATGATTTAAGGCAAGATGCAGAAGAGCGTATGGTTAAAAGTGTAACTGCGTTATCTCACGCTTTTAATAAAATTCGCACAGGGCGAGCTCACCCCAGTTTGCTGGATGGTCTAGTAGTATCTTATTACGGTGTCGATACACCGCTATCCCAAGTTGGGAATGTTAATGTTTTGGATGCTCGAACTTTGTCTATTTCTGTGTGGGAGAAAAATTTAATACCAGAGGTAGAGAAGGCAATCCATAAATCTGATTTAGGATTAAACCCATCATCTACTGGAGAGCTTGTCCGTATTCCCATGCCGCAGCTAACAGAGGAAACTCGGAAGAATTTTATAAAAAAAGCTCGCGCGGAGGCAGAAAGCGCTAGAGTGTCTGTTCGTAATACTCGACGTGATGTTCTTTCAGATGCAAAAGAATTACATAAGGAGAAAGAAATTACTGAGGATGATGAACGAAGAGTGCAGGATGATATCCAAAAAATAACTGACAAATATGTTAAACAAATTGAAGAGGTCTTGGCCGCCAAGGAAATTGATCTGATGGAGGTTTAGCTCAAGGCCATCCTATGAAAAAATCTATAAAAATTGTAGCCCCTGTAAATCCTTTGCGCCATGTAGCGATTATAATGGATGGCAACCATCGATGGGCCGATGAGATGGGCTTGCGTGGAATCGAAGGCCATAAAATGGGTGTCGAAAGAGTTCGCGATGTTCTCGATGCTGCCGAAAAATATAATATCAGCACACTTACGCTTTTTGGGTTTAGTAGTGAAAACTGGAAGAGACCAAAGATAGAAGTCAAAGCCCTGATGTCCTTGCTAGCCTTATATCTCAAGAAAGAATTGAAAAATTTAAAAAAGAAAGGTGTGAAACTAAAGGTTATTGGCCGCAGAGAATACTTCAGCTCAAAATTAATTAAATTAATTGAGGATACTGAAGCCGCAACAGAAAATGGTAAACGTACTTTGGTGCTAGCCTTGGATTATGGAGGAAAATGGGAAATCACAGAGGCTGCAAGAAAAATCGCACAATACATTGAGTCCGGCCAGTTGAATCCAGATGAGATAACTGAGGGTATCGTCAACGAAAACATGTGTCTATCCGAACTGCCTCCTCCTGATATCTGTATTCGCACCGGAGGAGAGCAGCGAATTAGCAATTTTTTGTTGTGGCACATGGCTTATACAGAATTTTATTTTACGGATTGCTACTGGCCATCTTTTGATGGCGCAGCTTTTGATGCTGCAATGCTTGATTACCAGCAACGACATAGACGTTTTGGTAAACGAGAAAAAGTATTGCTTAATGCAGAAATTAACAGGAAGTAGATGTGCCTAAAAAGAGAATTATAACAGCCATATTTATAGCTATAATTTTTAGTGCTGCATTATTTTTTCTCGAGTCCTATGCATTCTCTGTTTTCTCAGCAGTCGTAATTGTTTATGCGGGCTGGGAATGGGCGAGATTGTCCGGTCTTCTCACTCCTCCTTTAAAGCTGCTCTATGCTTTCTTTGTATTAAGCATCTTGATTCTATCAGGCTACATTTTAGGTCTAGCCAAAACAACACCAATTCATTTGGACACTGCTAAAGTCTTAATGACTTGGCTTGTTCCGTGGTGGGCGATAGCTCTGTTATGGATCCAAGGGTATCCAAGTAGCGCTGTACTTTGGGGTAGTCGTTGCGTGAGAGGGTTAATGGGGTTGCTTGTTTTGGTTCCAACTTGGCTGTCAATAGTAATTTTAACTTCTTTAGATAATGGAAAATGGTTAGTTTTTGTTGTTGTTTTAATCGTTGCATCTGCTGATATTGGAGCCTATTTTTCTGGCTCCAGATTCGGAAAAAATAAGCTTTCTCCAAATGTAAGTCCCAATAAAACCTGGGAAGGCTTCTTGGGAGCGATAATTGCGAATCTCTGTTTAACTTTTTTGCTTGGGATTTTTTTAAAGTTAAATTTGACAGAATGGTTAATGTTATTTTTTATCGTAATGGCCACAGTTTTAGCTGCTGTGGTTGGAGATTTACTGGAAAGCATGATGAAACGCCATCGAGGGGTGAAAGATAGCGGAAATATCTTACCAGGTCACGGCGGTGTTTTAGACCGCGTGGATAGCCTTACTGCTGCATTGCCTGTTTTCACCTTAATTTTTATTTATAGTAGCTTTCAATTATGAAGGCCAGTTGTGGTAATTTATGCAGATATTAACAGTTCTGGGATCAACAGGATCTATTGGTGTTAATGCTCTAGATATCGTTTCTCAACACCCGGATCGATTTAAGATTTTTGCTCTAAGCTGCCATACGAGAGTCGCTGATCTGGCTGCTCAGTGTGAAAAATTCAAGCCTGTTTTCGCTGTAGTTTCTGACCCATCAAAAGTAGATACTTTGAAGAGATTACTTAAAAGCTCCTCTCCAAATACAAAGGTTTTATCTGGAGTTGATGGTTTATGTCTTGTGTCTAAAGATCTCTCAGTCGACACAGTGGTGGCAGCCATAGTCGGTGCTGTTGGGCTATTACCAATATTGGAAGCAGCAAATGCGGGAAAAAAGATTTTATTAGCAAATAAAGAATCTTTGGTTATGGCGGGCTCCCTCCTGATAGATGCAGTGCGTCAAGCCGACGGCATGCTACTACCGATTGATAGTGAACATAACGCGATATTTCAATGCCTTCCTTCTGATTATACAGGCACTCAAAGATGCGGCGTTCGTAAAATATTGCTAACCGCATCAGGCGGCCCTTTCAGATCGGTTGACTTGGATAGCTTGCGAACAATGACGCCAGACCAGGCTTGTTCTCATCCTAACTGGACGATGGGTAGAAAAATATCAGTAGACTCTGCAACTATGATGAATAAGGGGCTTGAGCTGATCGAAGCTTGCTGGCTTTTCGGTGTCTCCCCTAGTGAAATAGAGATTGTCGTCCATCCTCAGAGTATTATTCACTCAATGGTAGAGTATCTAGATGGCTCTATTTTAGCCCAATTAGGGAATCCTGATATGAGGACTCCAATTGCACATGCCATGGCGTGGCCTGAAAGAATTTCTTCTGGAGTAAGCAGCCTGGATATTATTAATGCGGCACGCTTAGATTTTGAGGCACCAGATTTGTCGCGCTTCCCTTGTTTGGCTTTAGCTATACAGGCCGCCCACAAGGGAGGTAGTGCGCCTATTGCGCTGAATGCCTCCAATGAGGTGGCGGTGGGGGCTTTTCTTGAAAATAAAATTTTATTTACACAAATATCAGAAGTTGTCGCCATAGTTTTGGAAGAAACAGCAATAGTAGAACTAAGTTCATTGAATGCTATTCAAAATTGCGATCGTCGGTCTCGAGAATTAGCAGCAAGACTTGTTATAAATCATTTTTAGAAGTAATTTAACTTATAAGAAATTTTCTAATTTAGACTAAAGCGGAGGCTTAGTGGACCTACTTTCAACAGTTTTTTATACATTGCTCGCATTGGCCTTATTAATATCCTTTCATGAATTTGGTCATTTTTTTGTAGCCAGAATTTGCGAAGTGAAGGTTATATGTTTTTCTATTGGTTTTGGCCCCAAGGTCTTAAGCTGGCGTGACAGCAGGGGAACTGAGTTTGTTTTGTCAGCACTGCCTCTTGGCGGCTACGTTAAAATGGTTGATGAGAGAGAAGGTGACGTACTCCCGGAAGATTTAGCTTTTGCTTTTACTCAAAAAACTGTTTGGCAGAGAATGGCTATTGTTTTGGCGGGCCCCGCAGCTAATTTTCTGCTGGCAATTCTTATTTATTGGGCATTATTTCTGCAGGGGGTGACAGGCATAGTGCCCATTATTGGATCAATTTCTCCTGATTCTATTGCTGATAAGGCTGGTCTTAAAGTCGGACATCAGATTGTAGCTGTTGATGGAAAGAAAACCCCAACATGGCGTAAATTTCATGAGCAGCTTTTAGGTCGCATGGGAGAGTCAGGTGTCATTAGTTTTACAGTTAAACTACCTGGTGAGCCTGCATACTATAAGCATCATGGACAACTCGAAAACTGGATGGCTGGAGATGAAAAATTAAATCCATTGTCAAGTATAGGGGTGGTGCCCTATGCTCCTGCAGTGACTCCTAGGGCTGACACCATAGTTCCCGGTAGTCCAGCAGCGCAAGCCGGCCTGATATCTGGCGATCTTCTCTTGTCTGCTGATAATCTCCCCCTGACAGAGTGGGCGGCATGGGTAGCATATGTTCGTGATCGACCTGAGGTAACTATAGATATCAAGGTGAAGCGAGAAAATGATGTATTTTATACAAAAATAACTCCTAAAAAAATTGTATCAGACGCAGGAGATGTTTTTGGTCAAGTCGGAATATCTGTGAAGTCAGTAGATTGGCCGGAAAATATGTATTTTAATGTTGAATACGGCCCGCTTGGCGCGCTAGCTGAGGCGTTCAGTAGAACCTGGGCAACTTCTGTTATGATTCTGGACTCAGTTAAAAAGATGCTGATAGGTGACATATCGATAAAGCACTTGAGCGGGCCTATTAGCATTGGTAAAGTGGCCGGCAAGTCAGCCGAATATGGACTGGCAGCCTATTTAGGATTTTTGGCATTACTGAGTGTCAGCTTAGGTATTATGAATTTGCTGCCAATCCCAGTTTTGGATGGTGGGCATTTTTTGTATTTTGTGATTGAAGCTATCAAGGGCTCGCCTTTGCCTGAAAGAATTCAGATGCTGGGCTTCAGGGCAGGTATATTTTTGGTGGTTGGGTTGATGTCGTTAGCCCTGTACAATGATATATTAAATTAATTTTTTGTAGTTAATGGCACGGGTGATTGTTTTTAGCGCAATCAAGGTTAAATTAAAAAAAGAGTAAATTGATGTCAATGAAATCCCTTTTCCTTTTTTTATGCCTGCTCGTGGTTTCTCTCAATGTTCGCGCAGAGATATTTCAAATTGAAGACATCAGAGTCGATGGCCTTGAGCGCGTTTCATCGGGCACTATATTCTCCTCACTGACTGTCAGCGTTGGAGATACCATTGATAGTGAAAATATTCGTAATCTTACAAGAGATTTATTTCGATTAGGATTTTTTGATGATATAAAAATTTCTCGCGATGATGGCGTGTTAATTATTTCCGTTTCAGAGAGGCCTGCGGTAGCTAAGTTGATTATTGAGGGCAATACGGCCATTCCAGAGGAGACCTTAATAACGTCTTTGAGTGATGCTGGATTGGCTGAGGGGCAGATTTTTCGTCAGGCAATTCTAGAGGGAATGAGTCAAGAACTTGAGCGACAGTACGTAAAGCAGGGTAGATATGGTGCTGGAATCGACATAGACGTTGAGGAGCTCCCTCAAAACAGGGTGGTAGTAACGATTAAAATAGATGAAGGTGATGTTGCAGCAATATCAGGTATTAATATTGTTGGAAATAAAGATTTCGATGACGACACCCTTAAGATTTTGTTTGAATTAAAGAAATCTAATTTATTATCTTTTATTGCTCAAGATGATAAATATAATCGAGAGAAGTTAACTGGAGACATAGAAAGACTGGAATCTTGGTATCTTAATAGAGGTTATCTTGATTTTTCAATACAGTCTACCCAGGTAACTATTAGCCCAAATCGCAAGTCAGTCTTTATAACAATAAATATAAACGAAGGCAGTATTTACACTGTTTCTGAAATTCTTCTCGCTGGTAATCCTACTATATCCGAGGATGAGATTAGGGAATTGATTATTCAGAAGAAGGGAGAAACGTTTTCTCAGGTGATTATGACCCGCTCAGCAGAAAGAATTTCTGCTCGGCTAGGTAACGATGGATACGCTTTCGCTGAGGTTAAGGGCGTCACCCAGATGGATGAAAAAGCCAAAACTACTCAATTGACATTCTACATAGATCCTGGAACCCGAGCTTATGTTAGGCGGATTGAGTTTCGTGGAAATACCAAAACAATGGATGAAGTTTTGCGACGAGAGATGCGTCAAATCGAAGGTGCTACTGCTTCTAGTGAGAAGATTGCGTGGTCCAAGAATCGACTGCAGCGAATAGGATTTTTTAAGTCGGTAGAATCTGAAACTCGTCCTGTTCCTGGGGTAAGTGATCAAGTCGATGTTTTTTATACAGTGGAGGAGCAACCCTCAGGAACTGTCGGAGCAAGCTTGGGGTTTGCGCAGACATATGGACTTACCCTGGGCGCCAATATAGCGGAAAGTAATTTCCTCGGTACCGGCAACAGATTAAAACTAGGTTTAAGTCAAAATGGCTTCCAAACAAATTTATCCTTGAATTATTCGGATCCATATTTTACAGATGACGGTGTTAGTGCGGGCTTTATGGTTTTTGCACAAAAGAAAGATTATGACGAAGGAAACATATCTAGCTATACGACAGAAAGCCAAGGGGCCTCTACTTCATTCAGCTACCCTATATCTGAAGTTCAAAATATTGGTTTTGGGCTTGGATATGAAAATCTTGAGCTTGATTCTGGCGGATCCTTCAAGACAAGACTTATGGAAAAATTTTTAGATGAAGAAGGAGAAGATTACCATATATTTACTAGTAATTTATCCTGGGGGGTGTCCACTCTTAACGGCGCAGGCCTTGATGCAACAAGGGGTCAATCGCACAGAATATCAGCAGAGTTAACTTTGCCGGCGGGTGATCTGAATTATTATAAGTTTAACTATGATGGTCAATTTTTTCATTCATTAAGCAGAGACCTCACTCTGCATCTACATTCAAATTTTGGCTATGGAGATGGTTACGGCAACACTGAAAATCTTCCATTTTTCAAGAACTTTTATTCAGGAGGTAATGGTTCAGTTCGTGGTTTCGAGCAAAATACACTTGGCCCGAGAGACGTTCCTCTGACGGCCGGCTACGAACATGAAGCCGAGCCTTTTGGTGGCAATGTTGTTATGGAGGGTACAGCAGAAGTTTTATTCCCTATGCCATTTTTGAAGGATAAGAGACTTGTTCAAATGACCGTCTTCATGGACGCTGGTAATGTCTTTTCCGATGACTGTGGAAACACTTCAGAGGACTTTTGCCAAGAGCCAGATTTAGCAGACTTGAGGTATTCTATGGGCATTGGGGGTACATGGAAGAGTAGTTTTGGTCCCATATCTGTTAGTTTTGCAGTGCCTTTTAATACAGGAAAAGAGGATGAAAAAGAAACATTCCAGTTTAATATGGGTGGTGGATTTTAAAGTATAGTAGGAACCTGCATAAAAAAATAATAACTAGATTTAAACTTATAAGGAGAAGAAAGTGCGTATAGCAAATATATTAATATTGACCTTGGCGACGTTAATCTCAGTAAACGTTACTGCAGAGCAGTCCATTATGAAGATAGGCATCGTGGCCCCAGATGCTGCGTTGTTTAATACCGAATATGCTTTAGCTGAGTTTAAAAAAATAGAAACAAGTAAAGAATTTTCAGCCATGAAATCGAAGTTTGACGGCCTATTGGAGGAAGTTAAGAAACTAAATACAGAGATAGAAAACAAGGGCATGACCTGGTCTGCCCAGCAGAATCAGGATGCTCAAAAAAATATGGGTTTTCTCAGGGCAGATATAGAGCTAATTCAGAAAAAACTTCAATCTGAGCAAAAAGCATTACAGACAAGAGTTGTGAAAGCCATGGAAGATAAGATCAAAGAGGCCCTGCAAGAGATGATCAAGGAGGAAGAAATAACACTCCTTCTTAGGAAAGAGACAGCTATCTTTGGTGGTGCGAATGTAGATTACACATCAAAGCTGATCGATCGGCTTAACAAGAAAATGAAGTAACTCTCTTGAGCGAAAGAAATATATTGAAGCAGATAAAAAATGCCTAGTTATTCATTAGACTATATAGCTAAACATATAGAGGCAGAGCTAGTAGGCGACAGCCAGTATAAAATTTCTGGCTTAAATACTATAGAGAAAGCAGATTCGGCAGAATTAACATTTTTGGCGAATCCTCTCTATAAGCAATTTTTATCTTGTACTAAAGCAGGGGCAGTAATTATTTCGCGATCAGGTTTATCGGATTATTCTGGTAATGCACTTGTTGTGGACTCCCCTTACCTTGCTTATGCGCTGGTGTCAGCGCTTTTTAATAAAGCACCTATTGTAGCAGCAGGCATCCACCAGACAGCAGTTATTGCGGTTAGTGCTAAAATTTCCAAGACTGCCGCGATAGGCCCAAATGTAGTGCTTGGAGAAAATGTGACTATTGGTGCCAGTTGTCAGGTGGGTGCTAATACTACGATAGGCGACGGCTCTATTCTTGGGGATTATTGTAAGATTTATTCAAATGTTTCTATTTATCATGGAGTTACCATAGGTAGTGAGACCATTGTGCATAGCGGCGCTGTTATTGGGGCAGATGGATTTGGTTTTGCTAGGAGCCCAAACCATTGGACAAAAATTCATCAGTTAGGTGGAGTCGTTATAGGTAAGAGAGTAGAAATCGGTGCCTGCACCACTATAGACAGAGGAGCCCTCGGCGATACCGTTATTGAAGATGGTGTAATTTTCGATAATCATGTGCAAATTGCTCACAATGTATATGTTGGTGAAAATACAGCTATTGCCGGATGTTCCGGCATATCAGGAAGTACGGTAGTGGGTAAAAATTGTATTTTTGCCGGACAAACCGGAGTATCAGGCCATTTAAAAATTTGCGATAACGTTCAAATTACTGGCGGCAGTATTGCTAGGCAGTCAATATCTGAGCCGGGCTCATATTCATCAGGAATAATGCTGACTCATACGAAAAAATGGAAAAAAAATGCAGTTCGTTTCAACGAGCTAAATGACCTAGCTCAGCGGCTCAATGCATTAGAAAAAAAGATATAACTTTCGGTACTACTTTACCTTTTAGGTGTCTAGAGATAACTTAATGAATATAAATGATATAAAGAAGCGTTTACCCCAAAGATATCCATTCCTTTTGTTGGATCGTGTTGTAGAAATAGATCCGGGTGACAGAATTTTGGCCTATAAAAATATTACAGCTAATGAGGATGTTTTTAATGGGCATTTTCCTAGTACACCAATTTTCCCAGGGGTAATGATTATCGAAGCGATGGCTCAAGCAGCAGGAGTACTGGGTTTTGTTACTGCTGGCAAGTATGCAGACGATGATGTGCTGTATTTGTTCGCTGGAGTGGATGGTGTTCGCTTCAAGCGCCAGGTTATACCTGGAGACAAGCTGACGTTAGAAGCAAAAATTGACTCAGTGAAGCGAACAATTTGGCGATTCAAATGCAGAGCAACCGTTGACAACGAGTTGGCCTGCGAGGCCACCATACTCTGTGCTTTGAAGTCGGCCTGAAGATTATGTCTCTTATTAGCTCAAGTGCAATCATTCACCCTACTGCAGAATTGGCTGAAGGCGTCGAAGTTGGACCCTGGACCCTTATAGGTGCCAATGTCAAAATTGGAGCCGGCAGCGTGATCCACGCTCATGTTGTCATAAAAGGCCCAACTGTTATAGGTAAAAATAATCGTATTTTTCAGTTTTCTACCATAGGTGAGGATACACCAGATTTAAAGTACGCAGGAGAGCCCACTCGACTAGAGATAGGCGATAATAATACTATTCGTGAGGGGGTTACGATTCACAGAGGGACTGTCCAGGATAATAGCTTGACCCTTATCGGTAGCAATAATTTGATGATGGCCTATGTGCATATAGGCCATGATTGCGTGGTGGGAAATAACTGTATTTTGGTCAATAACGCGTCCCTCTCTGGCCATGTTAATTTAGGTGACTGGGCAATTCTTTCGGGCTATGTACTAGTGCATCAATTCGTCTCTATTGGAGCACATACTTTAATTGGGCCGGCAGCATTTTTACCCCAAGATGTCCCTGCTTACGTTACTGCTTTTGGCTCTCCTGCAGAACCTAAAACTATTAATTCAGTAGGTCTTAGACGCAGAGGTTTCAGCAAGGACGCCATTTTAGCGATCAAGCAGGGGTACAAAATACTTTACCGCCAAGGACTTTCGCTAGATGATGCGCTGATAAAGCTTCATGTGCTTGCATCGCAATATTCTGAGGTTAATCTATTGTTAGATTCAGTAAAAATGTCTTCACGCGGAATCATTCGCTAAGCTATGATCCAGCCTTATAAAATAGGAATAGTTGCAGGGGAATCTTCCGGCGATCAGTTGGGCGCTGGGCTAATTTGCGCACTAAAAGTCTATTACCCTGATGCAATTTTCGAGGGAATAGGTGGCTCCAAGATGGCCAAAGAGGGTTTTGTGTCACTGTTTCCTATCGACAGGCTTTCTGTGATGGGGTTTATTGAGCCATTAAAAAGACTACCAGAATTATTTCGAATTAGAAAAAATTTGTTTCAGTATTTTTGTGATGGAAAATTTGATCTCGTAGTGGGTATTGATTCTCCAGACTTCAATCTTGGCCTAGAGGAAAAATTACGGAATAAAGGTATTAAAACTGCCCATTACGTAAGTCCTTCTGTATGGGTATGGAGGCAAGGCAGAGTTAAAAAAATTGCTCGCGCTGTCGACCTAATGATTACATTATTTCCTTTTGAAAAATCTTTTTATCAGCAACATAGTATACCTGTAGTATGTGTTGGGCACCCCTTGGCGGAAGAGCTTCCAATACAGGGGGAAAAAAATAAAGCGCGTCAAGCATTAGGGTTAACCGATGGACCAGTTCTAACATTAATGCCTGGAAGCAGGGCATCAGAAATACAGAAGTTGGGGAGTTTATTTTTAAATGTAGCGCAACACTGCAAAAATAGCTTGCCTGACTTGCAGGTGATTATTCCTGCCGCTACCCTAGAGCGCAAGTCCCAGTTAGATCAAATACTAGATGATCATCCATTGCTGGAAGTGGTACTTTTGGATGATCAGTCACTCCTAGCGATGGCAGCAGCAGATGTAGTGTTACTCTCATCGGGTACGTCGACGCTAGAGGCTATGCTTTTAAAAAAACCCATGGTGGTAGCTTATCGCTTAGGAAGGCTAACTTATGCCTTGGTTTCAAGAATGGTGAAAGTTAAATATGTGGCACTACCAAATCTTCTTGCGGGCGAACCGTTGGTTCCGGAATTCCTGGAAGAGAACGCAACTATAAAAAATCTTTCAGGTGCAGTAATGAGGTTTTTTGAGCACCCTGAGCAGGCAAAAAAGCTACAAAAAAGGTTTATATCTATCCATGAATCACTAAAATGTGGTGGCAATGAAGCAGCGGCTAAGGCTCTGGTGGCGTTGATCGGCGCCCCCTAGGTATGGGTGACTGCTGTTTTTGTAGCCTGCTGGGGTCACTAGGTATTTAAAATAGATTGAGAGTTTGAGTGTGGTATTTGCTGAAAAAAAAGTACTCAGGTTAGCATATCAAGGCTCGTTGCTTGCTGGCGTTGATGAGGCTGGCAGAGGTCCCTTGGCTGGTGATGTTTTTTCTGCTGCAGTTATCCTTCACCCAGAAAATATTATTTTTGGGCTTGTAGACTCAAAGAAACTCTCTGAGAAACGTCGCCAAGAGTTAGCTGTTGAAATTAAAGAAAAAGCACTGTGCTGGAATGTAGCGCGATCTACGGTGAAAGAAATAGATCGCTTCAATATACTTGAAGCAACCATGATGGCTATGGAGCGTGCCGTTGAAGGATTAAGGATAGATCCAGAATATGTTGTGGTTGATGGAAATCGTTTGCCGTTATGGCGTTATGCCTCAGAGTCTATAATTAAGGGTGATGACAAGGTCCCCTCTATTAGCGCAGCATCAATTCTTGCCAAGGTTCACAGAGATGAAGAAATGATCGCTTTTGATAAGTTGTATCCAGGTTATGGGTTTGATTGTCATAAAGGCTACGGAACAAAAAAACATTTTGAGGCTATAAGGAGGTTGGGCCCAAGCCTTATACACAGAAAGTCCTTTGAACCCGTTAAGAGTATGGATGCTTAGATACTGCAACCGTCTTTGTATAATTATTCTTTCTATATAATCATAGGGGCTGATGCAGTAGGATAAGCAGTAGGCTTCGATCTGTGCTAAGTCGTAAATTTATACAATGCAAGATATATTTGGCCTTAGGTATTAGGGCATTTTATAGGTTTAATTTTTTATGTCTGCGCCTTCATTTATCCATCTCCGCCTGCATAGCGAGTATTCTCTTGTTGACGGCCTTGTGCGCATAAACCCTCTAGTGAATAGGGTGGTTGAACTAGGCATGCCTGCTGTTGCCCTCACAGATGTTACAAACTTCTTTGGTTTGATTAAATTTTACAAAGCAGCACATCTTTCCGGAATAAAACCTATTTGTGGCGCCGACCTCCGTGTTCGAAGCAATATTGAGGGCATCAAACCATTTGATCTTACATTCCTAGTGATGAATTTACAGGGTTATCAGAACTTAACAAGACTGATCTCTCGCGCTTACCAGGAGGGGCAAGTGCGTGGCGAGCCTTTGGTTCAAAAGCGCTGGATCGAAGAATCATCAGAAGGCTTAATCGTACTTGGCGGACATCAAAGTGATATTGGACAAGCATTGCTATCTGGGAACAAAAAGCAGGCTGAGGAGTGCTTGCAAAGCTGGCTTAGTGTCCTGCCTGAGCGATTTTATTTGGAGCTGAATAGGACTGGGCGGCCAGGCGAAGAGGATTTTATTCATAATGCAGTACAACTTTCTTCGATGTTTGATTGCCCTTTAGTTGCCACCAACGATGTTAGGTTTCTTGATTCTAGTCATTTCGAGGCCCATGAATCTAGAGTCTGTATTGGCCTGGGATATGTGTTAGACGATCCTAGGAGGGTGCGCACATATAGTGACGAGCAACACCTTCGTTCAGCAGAAGAAATGACTGAACTTTTTAACGATATACCTGAAGCTATTGAAAATACAATAGAGATTGCCTTGCGATGCAATCTGGAGCTTAAACTAGGGGAAACCTTCCTGCCTGAATATCCTGTTCCAGAGGGGCTGACGAAGGATGTATTTTTTGAAAAACTATCTGTGGAGGGGCTAGAAAAGCGTCTCTCAAAAATACTCGGTACTCTTGACAAAAGCCTAGAGAAGGAAAGAAAAGTATATTTTGACCGACTTCACTTTGAACTTGGAATTATTATTAAAATGGGCTATCAGGGCTACTTTTTGATAGTCATGGACTTTATTCAGTGGGCCAAAAAAAATGACATTCCTGTAGGTCCCGGTCGAGGCTCTGGAGCTGGCTCTTTAGTTGCTTACACCCTTGGTATTACAGACCTTGATCCCTTGCAGTATGGCTTACTTTTTGAGAGATTTTTGAATCCAGAGCGGGTTTCTATGCCAGATTTCGATATAGATTTCTGCATGGACAATCGTGATAGGGTTATTGCGTATGTTGCAGATCGATACGGCCGTGATGCTGTTTCTCAAATTATTACCTTCGGAAAAATGGCAGCTAAAGCTGTAGTTCGTGATGTAGCAAGAGTCCAAGGCAAGCCTTATGGTTTAGCAGATAGATTATCCAAAATGATTCCCGCTGATATTGGGATGACCCTTGAAAAGGCTGTTGAGCAGGAAAATATCCTGAAAGATTTTTTAGCTAGTAGCGAGGAAGCTCAAGAAATATGGGATATGGCACTTCAGCTTGAGGGCATTACTCGGAATGCAGGCAAGCATGCTGGAGGTGTTGTTATTGCGCCAACAAAACTTACAGATTTTTCTCCGTTATACTGTGATGAGTCTGGAGAGGGTCTTGTTACGCAGTTTGATAAGGATGATGTAGAAAGCGCAGGCTTGATAAAGTTTGATTTTTTGGGGCTAAGAACACTCACTATAATAGATTGTGCCGTAAAAATTGTAAATCAGCGGGGGCAGAATACAAAAAATGAGCCCCTTGTAATTAATGATATTCCATTAGATGACTCTTTAACCTATACCCTTATACAGAAAGGCGAGACAACGGCTGTATTTCAGTTAGAGTCCCAGGGCATGAAAGATTTAATGAAGCGCGTAGAGCCCAATTCTTTTGAGGATATTGTGGCGTTAGTGGCTTTATATAGGCCTGGTCCGCTTGAGTCTGGCATGGTGGATGATTTTGTTGACCGTAAACATGGAAGAGCAAAAGTTGCTTATCCTGATGAAAAATTTCAACATGAAAGTCTTAGGCCCATCTTAGAACCCACTTATGGTGTCATTGTATACCAAGAGCAGGTAATGCAGATCGCTCAAACTCTTGCTGGATATACTTTGGGTGAAGCAGACCTTTTGCGCCGCGCCATGGGTAAGAAGAAGCCAGAAGAGATGGCGAAACAGCGAGAAATTTTTGAAACAGGGGCGCAAAATCAAGGCATTGATCCTAGCCTTGCTATAAAAATATTTGATTTAGTGGAAAAATTTGCTGGGTATGGCTTTAATAAATCTCATTCTGCCGGATATGGGCTTCTTGCCTATCAAACTGCTTACCTAAAAGCACATTACTTGCCTGAATTTATGGCAGCAGTTTTGTCTGCTGACATGCAAAATACGGACAAGGTGGTAAAGTTGGTTGAAGAGTGCGGCGATCGAAGCTTAGCACTGCTGTCACCAGATATTAATCGAAGCACCTTCTGTTTCAAGGTCTCTGATCAGGGAGAAGTGATCTATGGGCTTGGGGCTATCAAAGGCTTAGGTGAGGGCCCTGTCGACAGTATCATCTCTGCAAGAGATAAAGACGGAGACTTTGTTAGCTTGTTTGATTTTTGCTCAAGGGTAGATGGGAAAAAAATCAATAAACGCTCTCTAGAAGCACTTATCCGTTCAGGGACAATGGATAGTATAGGGCCAATTGGCGAGATAGGGTTTAAGCGTGCAGTTATGCTGGCAGCAATGAGTGAGGCAGTCAAGATGGCTGAGCAGCGGACTCATAACGCTGTTAGCGGGATGACAGATCTTTTTGGAGACAAGGCGTTAGAGTTATCCCCTGAATTTGGGTACAAGAATTTTAATGATATTCGTTGTGAGACTGTCAAGGAAAGGTTGGGGGGAGAAAGGGATACATTGGGACTATATGTGTCTGGACACCCAGCTGATGAGTATATCGATGAGCTGGACGGCTTTATCAGACATCGTATCTGTGAATTAAAACCAGAAAAATCTACCCAGACTGTTGCGGGCTTGGTTGTGGGTACAAGAATGATCAGAACACGAAGTGGCGATAGCATGGCCATTATTTCCCTCGACGATAAAAGTGCTCGAATTGAGGTAGCAGTTTTTTCTGATGTTTTTAGTAGCTGCCGTGAAAAAATTATTAAAGATGAATTTTTAGTGGTGCAAGGGCAGGTATCTATAGACGATTATACTGATGGAGTTAAAATGCGCGCAGATCAAATTAATACTTTGTATGAGGCCCGGCTCAATCATTTAAAAAGTATTGTTATTGACTTGAGCAATGAGGATTTTCAGGAGTTTACTATTCGTGATATTTCTGAAATTATGCTTCCATATAATGAAGGAAAATGTCCAGTTCGTATTTGCTATAGCAACCCTAAAGCTTTATGCGAAATAGCCCTAGATAAAAAATGGCTGGTATCCCCTAAGGATGAACTATTGCAGAGATTAAAAGAAATGGTTGGTAGCGAGATGGTGCACTTAAGATTCTAGGCATGTCGGAAGTATTTACAGGTTAAAAATTAAGTGCCAGCACGGCTTATAGCCAAGCAATAAATCTTAACTTTCATTTATTTAATTAATTAGAAATTTACTCCCGACACGATATGTGTTTTTATCTAGCGAATTTTTTTGGATTTAAATTTTTGTCTTTTTGGTATAAATATTATGGATGATAGTCTTACATGAACTTAAATTATTTGGATTTTGAGCAACCTATTGCGGAGCTGGAAGCAAAGATTGAAGAGCTTCGTTTGGTGGGCAACGATAGTGATATCAATATTACCGGGGAAATCGTCAAGCTTGAAGAAAAAAGTCAAAAGCTTACTAAGAAAATATATTCAGGCCTCACTTCTTGGCAAACTGTCCAGATTGCAAGGCACCCTCTTAGGCCACATGCTACAGATTATATAAATCGGGTTTTCACCGATTTTGATGAACTGCATGGTGATAGACATTTTGGAGATGACAAAGCCATCATAGGCGGTATAGGGAGATTGGCCGATAAGCCAGTTGTTATTATCGGCGAAGAGAAAGGCAGAGGTGTTAATGAAAAAGTATATAGAAATTTCGGGATGCCAAAGCCTGAAGGGTACCGCAAAGCCTTGCGTTTAATGGAGATGGCTGAACGCTTTAAGATGCCTGTTGTCACACTAATTGATACACCTGGAGCATATCCAGGAATTGATTCTGAGGAACGCGGAATTAGTGAGGCTATAGCCAGAAATCTTGCAGTTATGTCTCGCTTAAAGACACCTATAGTATGCACTGTTATCGGTGAAGGTAGCTCTGGCGGCGCATTAGCTATCGGCATTGGTGACCATCTTAGCATGCTCCAATATTCTACTTACTTTGTTATTTCACCGGAAGGTTGTGCAAATATTATCTGGAAAACCTCAACTAAAGCTGCTGAAGCAGCTGAAGCGATGGGTGTTACATCTACAGTTTTACAGGAGCTAGGAATAATAGATGAAACTATTTCTGAGCCCAATGGCGGGGCGCATCGTAATATTGAGACTATGGCAGCTAGCCTTAAAGAGTGCTTAATTAGACAGGTCGATGAGCTTACCGAAGTCCCTATTGATGAGCTGCTTGAGAAGCGTTATAAACGTTTGATGAGTTATGGTAATTGATAAAGTATGCTTAATTGCAAAAGAAAAATATTGTTGGGCATTTTTTGAAGCGTCTCTGTTTTATTTGTCAGCCCTGCTGGGCGTTATACGCTCTATTGTGATTGAAAAATCTATAATTTTTTAGCGCACTATTTATTGTCATTTCTTTTGATTGCCAGTAACGTTGTACTTTAGTTTAAAATTGCAGAACCTTAATGTCGCTTCAAGTCTCTTGTCTTTCTAGATATTTTCCCACGTTTAACAATGCTGAGCACCTTTATGTTGCCTATAGTGGTGGACTGGATTCTCATGTATTGCTTCATATAATGGCTTCTTTGGTTGGACCAAAATCTTTTACCGCGATCCATATTAATCATCAATTATCCATAAATGCAGATAACTGGCAGCAACATTGCAAAGACTGCTGTTCCAAATTGGGGGTACCTCTAATTGTCGAGACCATTAAGGTTGAAAATAAGGGCTTTGGATTAGAGCAGGCCGCGAGAGAGATTCGTTATGATATTTTTAGAAAATTACTAGATAAAACTGATTTATTGCTGCTTGCTCACCATGCGGATGATCAGGCTGAGACAGTTCTTTATAGGCTACTTCGTGGCGCTGGCACAAAGGGCTTGTCCGGAATGCCTATATCTAGGCCATTGGGTCTTGGCGGGCTATTCAGACCATTGCTAGCATTTTCTCGAGCTGATCTTGAGTCCTACGCTTCCATTCATGGCTTGGAATGGATAGAAGATGAAAGTAATAAAGATGTGAGCTTTGATAGAAATTTTTTGCGACATAAAGTGTTACCGATAATATCTGAGCGCTGGCCTGACTGCTTATCTAAACTGAATCATACTGCAAATCTTTGTGCAGATTCGGGCCATTTGACAGAAGTTCTGGCTGCACAAGACCTTACTGGTATGTCTGAAAAGTCTGAACGCATTGGCTGGAGTATTTCTATTGATGATCTTGCATGTCTAGAGGAGTCAAGACAGGCAAATGTGCTCCGCTATTGGGCCTCCGCGCATAGATTACCATCACCCAGGCATAGTGTTCTTAGGGTGGTTTCAAATGAAATGCTATTGGCGCGTCCTGATGCTAGGCCTTTAATAGTCTGGGCCGGCGTACAGTTACGACGGTTTAAAAAAAGATTATACCTCTTACCAGCAGATTCTAGTGACTCAAATCACTATGTAGCGGACACAGGAGAGTCGGCAATAACTATGCAGCCAAGTATAAAATGGGATGGAATTAATCAAATTATGCTGCCTAACAAGGGAAGCATATCAACAAAGTTATTAAGTACTGGGGGATTGAGAATATCCAAGCAGTGCGATATAGAGATTCGCTTCCGTGCTGGCAGCGAGCGTTGTAAGCCATTCGGACGCAGTGGCTCGAATACACTAAAAAAATTATTTCAAGAGTATGCTCTTGAGCCTTGGCTTCGTAGCAAGGTGCCGCTTATTTATATTGACGGGAAGTTAGCAGCAGTTGGCGACTTGTGGATTTGCGATGGATTTTTTGCCTCAGCAAATGAGCTCGGTGTTGAGCTACAGTGGCGATTTTTTTAGCAGTCTACACTGTAGTAATAGATTGAGACAATCAGCCATCTCTGGTAGGCTAATTTACCATCATAACAACTAAAATAGTTGCCCTTCTGTTCTTGAAATAATTTTTTATTTTGATGATATAGGGATATATTTTATTCAAAAATGTAGCTTAATCGAGCTATTTACGTTGAGCCTAGTGTACTGACAGGGATCCAAATGACGCGTTATATATTTGTTACAGGTGGTGTTGTATCTTCTTTAGGGAAGGGTATTGCGGCAGCCTCGCTGGGTTCCATTCTTGAGGCCCGAGGCCTCAATGTTACGATTCTTAAACTAGACCCATACCTGAATGTCGACCCCGGAACCATGAGTCCCTCACAACACGGAGAGGTTTTTGTAACTGAAGATGGCGCTGAAACTGACCTTGACCTTGGGCATTATGAGCGTTTTTTATCTTCGAAAATGTGCAAACGAAATAATTTTACTAGCGGAAAAGTGTACGAAACAATTCTTCGTCATGAGCGCCGAGGGGACTACCTTGGGGCTACGGTGCAAGTAATCCCTCATGTTACAGATGAAATAAAGAGACGTATTTTAGCTGGTGGTAAAGATTATGATGTAGCTATTGTTGAAATTGGCGGCACAGTCGGGGATATTGAATCACAGCCTTTTCTTGAGGCTATACGACAATTAAAGCTAGATCTTGGGTTCAGTCATTCTATCCTTATCCATCTGACACTTATTCCTTATATTGCTACAGCAGGGGAAACTAAAACTAAACCAACACAACATTCTGTTAAGGAGCTCAGATCTATTGGCTTGCAGCCAGATGTCTTGTTATGTAGAAGTGTGGTTGAGCTTGATGAAGGTCAGCGCAAAAAAATAGCCTTATTTACTAATGTAGAAGCACGAGCAGTTGTGACATTATTGGATGCTAGGAGTATTTATTCTATTCCTCGTGACCTTCAGACTCGAGGACTCGATACCGCTGTTTTAGAGCAACTTGGCTTGAGTTGCAAAGAACCAGATCTTTCTGATTGGGACTGGATTGCAGAAAATCACCTAAATCCAAAGCATGAGTTGACTGTCGCTATGGTTGGCAAGTATACGGAGCTTTTAGATGCCTATAAGTCACTCAACGAGGCATTGACTCACGGAGGTATTCGTAACCAGACCAAAGTAAATATTCGTTATGTTGATTCAGAGAGCCTTGAAAGCGAATCATCACTTCTTGATGGTTGTAGTGGAATTCTTGTGCCTGGTGGATTTGGTGTGCGCGGTGTAGAGGGAAAGATTAAGGCAGCCAATCACGCTCGAGTTAACAGAATACCTTATTTGGGAATATGCTTAGGCATGCAGGTTGCGATGATCGAATTTGCACGCAATGTTTGTAATTTAGGTGGTGCAAATAGCACGGAGTTTGACCCTAAAACACCGCATTCTATTATTGGATTGATAACCGAGTGGATTGACAGTAGTGGTGTGATAGAAACACGCAACGAAGATTCAGACTTGGGTGGAACAATGAGATTGGGTGGGCAGGCTAGCTACTTAATTCATGGCACTATGGCTCATAAAATATATGGTGCTGATACAGTTTTTGAGCGTCATCGTCATCGTTATGAGGTGAACAACAATTATGTAGCTGGGCTGCAAGAGGGCGGAATGAAGGTTGGTGCTTGGTCGGAGAATAAAACATTAGTTGAGATGGTTGAAATACCTGAACACCCTTGGTTTGTTGCCTGTCAATTTCATCCAGAGTTTACATCTACTCCTCGCGAAGGCCATCCGCTTTTCACAAGTTTCATAAAGGCAGCGCTTAAGCATTCTAAAAGAGTCTAATTTATGTCTATATCAAAAATATCTGTACCATCGATAACCATCAATATTGATGGTATATCGGTAGACAATGATGAGCCTTTCGTGTTGTTTGGAGGCGTTAATGTACTGGAGTCTCGAGATCTTGCAATGCAAGCAGCAGAGCATTTTTGTGAGGTGACCCAAAAACTTGCTATACCTTACATATTCAAAGCATCGTTTGATAAAGCGAATCGTTCGTCTTTTTATTCTTATCGAGGGGTTGGGATAGATGAAGGACTAAAGATATTTCAGGAAATTAAAGAGACATTTCAGATTCCAGTTATCACAGATGTACATGAGCCCCATCAAGCAAAAATGGTAGCAGATGTCTGCGACGTATTGCAGTTACCTGCTTTTTTAGCCCGTCAGACCGACTTGGTAAAAGCTATGGCAGAAACTGATGCTGTTATAAATATAAAAAAACCTCAGTTTCTTAGCCCATCACAGATTGCTAACATTGTAGATAAATTTAAAGAGTGTGGTAATAACAAGCTTATTCTTTGTGAGCGCGGTACTTGTATGGGGTACGATAATCTTGTTGTGGATATGCTGGGCATTCGAACTATGAAAGACACAAGCGGTGGCTTCCCCGTTATTTTTGATGTGACTCACGCACTTCAGTGTCGAGATCCCCAGGGGCTTACTTCTGGTGGGCGCCGTCAGCAGGCCGCAGAACTAGGAAGGGCAGGCATCGCTGTTGGTCTAGCCGGTTTATTCTTAGAAGCTCATCCGGACCCAGATAATGCAAAATGTGACGGACCTAGCGCTTTGCCGTTACTCAAGCTAGAGCCTTACCTGGCTCAAATGAAAGAGATAGATGATCTGGTCAAATCTCAACCTGCATTTGAAATATAATTAATTTAAAATTTTTAAATAGATACTATATGAGAGAGTATTTATTTTTTTGGAGAATTTATATATGAGCAAGATTGCTGATATCAGAGCCTATGAAATACTAGATTCTAGAGGTAACCCAACGATAGGAACGGATGTGATTTTGATGGACGGCAGTATTGGTTCAGCCTGTTCACCATCTGGTGCCTCTACAGGCTCAAAGGAAGCTCTTGAATTGCGAGATGGAGACCAAAGTCGTTATTTGGGAAAAGGAGTTCTTAAGGCTGTCGATAATGTAAATAAAATCATTAAACCGTTTTTGCTGGGTGTCGATGCTATTGATCAGAGGTCGCTAGATATGTTGATGATCAAAGCGGATGGAACAGAAAATAAGTCTAGATTTGGCGCAAATGCTATTTTGGCTGTGTCGCTTGCTGCATCAAAAGCGGCAGCTATATCGCGCAAACTGCCTCTTTATGCGCACATTGCAGACATTAACGGAACTCTTGGCCAATACAGTATGCCTGTGCCGATGATGAATATTATTAACGGAGGGGAGCATGCAGATAACAATGTTGATATCCAGGAATTTATGATTCAACCTGTTTCCGCCAAAAATTTCTCTCAAGCACTACAAATGGGAGCTGAAATTTTCCATTCACTAAAAGCAATACTTAACAGTAAAGGCCTTAGCACCTCAGTGGGTGATGAGGGGGGATTTGCACCCAATTTGTCTTCAAACTCTGAAGCCCTTGTTCTTATAGAGGAAGCGGTAATTGCTGCGGGCTACCATTTAGGTAAGGATATAACACTAGCCTTGGATTGTGCTTCCTCAGAGTTCTATAATGATGGTAAATATGAATTACTTGGCGAAGAAAAAATATACAGCTCTGAAGAATTCACTGATTTTTTGGCAGATCTTTGTGATCGATATCCGATTATTTCAATTGAGGATGGACAGGATGAATCTGATTGGAGCGGCTGGAAATATCAAACTGAAAAGTTGGGCCACAAAGTTCAATTAGTGGGAGACGATCTTTTTGTGACTAATACTAAAATTTTAAGCAAAGGTATTGAGCTCGGTGTCGCAAATTCAATTTTAATCAAATTTAATCAGATAGGCTCTTTAACAGAAACGCTGGATGCCATAAAAATGGCAAAAGATTCAAGCTATACTGTCGTCATTTCTCATCGATCGGGTGAAACGGAGGATACCACTATTGCGGATCTTGCTGTTGCAACTGGTGCTGGGCAGATAAAGACCGGTTCACTATGTCGATCCGATCGTGTTGCAAAATATAATCGTCTGTTGCGTATAGAGTCAGAACTTAAGGGCACTGCACCTTACAGAGGTTTGGGAGAATTCAGGTAGCCTCTCTAGTTATATTAGGCTCTGGCATAATAATTTAAGAGGCTGCCCTTTGTGGTTCGCTGACGTGGTTAATTTTGTGCGGTAGAATGGCTTGTTATGCGCTGGTTGTTAATTGTACTTATTTGTTTCATGCTCCTCTTGCAATATAGCTTGTGGGTAGGTGAGGGCAGTCTCGCTCACAAGCATTCACTTCAGCGTGAAGTTATCGTACAGCAGAAAAAAAATGAAACTCTGCGAGAAGAAAATTTAATACTAGCGGGCGAGGTAAAGAACATTAAAGGTAGCATGGAAGGTATTGAAGGGGTCGCTAGAAAAAATCTTGGCATGATTAAGAATGGCGAAACTTTTTATATGGTTATTGAAAAAAAAGACTAACCGAAAACTCCAATATATGACAAGCAAAATATGAAAAGCTGGGTAATAGTCCCTGCTGCTGGAGCTGGGAAAAGGTTCTCCCTAGAAGCTCGCAAACAGTATGCAAAATTTCTTGATATGACTGTGCTTGAATACACCCTAAAAAGATTGCTAGCAATAGATCACATCAAGATAGTTGTCGCTGTGAGCCCTGAAGATAAAGCATGGCGACAATTGGCTATATTTAAAAATACTTCTATTGAAGTGATTTTTGGCGGCAAAGAAAGGGCAGATTCAGTTCTTTTGGCCCTAGAGCATATCAAAGATGAAGCCAAAATGAATGACTGGGTATTGGTTCATGACGGTGTAAGGCCGTGCGTTAAAGTTGCTGATATTATAAATTTAATGGATCAGTTGAGCTCTCATGCGATAGGTGGGATTCTTGCTGTACCTGTTGTTGCAACGATTAAGAGAGCCACTAGTAAGGCTGAAATAAAGGCAACAGAAGATCGGTCAAGGCTTTGGGAGGCTCAAACACCCCAAATGTTCCGCTTTTCGCTACTCCTGGAGGGCTTAAGGCAGGCATCCAGGGCTAACTGGCAGCCCACTGATGAATCTGCTGCAATTGAAAATCTGGGGCATATGCCTCGAATTATTGAGGGCAGCCACGATAATATTAAGATTACTCGAAGGGAAGATATAGTGATTGCTGAAGCTATAGCATTATGTCAGCAGGAGTGGTCATGAGAATAGGACAGGGCTATGACGTTCATGCATTTGAAGAAGGTGACCATATTGTTATTGGTGGAGTTAGAATTCCTTTTAAGTGTGGCTTAATGGCTCACTCAGATGGAGATGTCTTGATACATTCTTTATGTGATGCCATTCTTGGCGCCGCCGCACTTGGTGATATTGGACGACATTTCCCCGATACAGACCCTCGTTATTTTGGCATTAATAGCCGTGAATTATTGAGAGCCACAATTACACTCGTTTGCAACAAGGGGTATCGTGTTTCAAACGCTGACATAACTGTTGTTGCTGAAACCCCTAAGATGGGGCCACACATTAATGAAATGGTTAGCAATCTTGCGTCTGACTTAAGATGCGATGCTGATCGTATTAATGTTAAAGCTACAACAACTGAAAGCTTGGGATTTGAGGGTCGAGGAGAAGGGATAGCTTGTCATGCTATCGTCTTGCTTGTTTGAAGATATAAGATAAAAAAATATATCGCCCCTGTGCTCATACTTTTTTTGAAGCATTGCTTGATTGCAATCTGCTTGGTAGTTTTTGCTAGCTGGAGGTTATTCTAAATGACGAAGGTGGGCGCTATAAACAAAAAATTCTCTATATCTTTTCCATCAGCCTACAGTCATTTGGGAGCAGCTGCTTTTTTTCGCAGCGAGCTGGAAGATTTTCGTGTTGAAGAGAAGTTGGGGTTTTCTCTCTCTGGGCAAGGAGAGCACCTTTATCTTCAAATAGAAAAAAGAGGAGATAATACTCGCTGGATCGCACAATTGCTTGCAAAACATTTTTGTGTTGACGAGTCAGCTGTTGGGTATTGTGGTCTGAAGGATCGTAGGGCTGTTGCCATACAGTGGTTTAGCGTGCACTTGCCTGATAATGAAAAGCTAATCGCTCCTGGAGTAGTAAGAATCGAAGATACAAGATTTCAACTAATAAAATCTTCTTGGCATGACAGAAAGCTTCGAAGAGGGCAGCACAAAGAAAACTACTTTACAGTAAGGTTGCGAGAAGTCAGTGGAGATAAAGATCTTTTGGATTTTCGCCTAAAACAGATCGCTTCTCAGGGGGTACCAAATTACTTTGGAGAGCAACGATTTGGTTTTAACGGTAAAAACTTGATGGAAGCTGACTCTTTATTAAGAAGAGAGTACGGAGCCGAAAGAAAAAGAGGGCAAAAAAAACGTAATTCACCCCGAGGAGGTATATATTTATCTGCTGCTCGATCTTACTTGTTTAATTTAGTTTTGGCAGAGAGGGTTAGAAGAAATTGCTGGCAATCAGCCAGTAAAGCCCTGTGCTCTGTTGGCAAACTTCCAGACTTTAGTGATACCGGTCCAATGTGGGGTCGCGGCAGGTGCATGGAATCTGAGGAAGTGTGTAGATTTGAGAATAAAGTGCTTTTAGAGTGGACGGAATGGATGAATGCTCTTGAATTTAGTGGTTTGCAGCAGGAGCGACGCCAATTGGTCTTAAACCCTAGAGAGCTTAGCTGGAAATGGTTTTCTCATGACAAAATTTCGGAAGATATGTTTGATTTAGAGGTATCATTTTCACTGCCTCCAGGTAGCTATGCGACCTCATTATTACATGAATTTCTCGATGTTAAAAAATCATATCTGGAAGAAATTCCAGTGCTAGCAACGAGTGATTCAATCTAATATAGTTTAGGCGTTAAAAAAATGAGGGCTGCGAGTTGAATACTGTTGATTTTAGTGGGGTTGGAATGACCTCGCAAAGAACTAGAGAGCGGCTCATTCAGCGACTCACAGACCAAGGCATTAAAGACAAGAGGGTGCTGGACGTTATTAGAGTAACTCCTCGTCATTTATTTTTAGATGAAGCCTTGTCTCATAGGGCTTATGAGGATACCGCATTACCAATTGGGTTTAGTCAAACTCTGTCTAGACCTTATGTGGTTGCGCTTATGACAGAAATTTTACTATCACTAGGGCCCCGTAAAAAAGTTTTAGAAATTGGGACTGGATCTGGCTATCAAGCCACTGTTTTAGCGCAGCTTGTGGAAAAAATATACAGCGTTGAGCGCATAAAATCTTTACAGGACAGGGCTCGCGAAAGATTAAGAAAACTTGGGGTGCGCAATGTCAGGTTGACTCATGGCGACGGCTCCCTTGGGTTGATGGAGTTTGCTCCTTATGATGCTATTCTTAGTGCTGCGGCACCCGGTGAGGTTCCCGAGGAGTTACTTCTTCAGTTGGCCCCTGATGGTATTTTGATTATTCCTGTAGGATCGAGCCATGAGCAAGAACTGCGAGTTATCATAAGGGACGGTGATAGCTTAAATTATACAGAAAGAGTGGCAGAGAAGGTCCGTTTTGTGCCGCTCATTGGTGGGCTTTCTAGTTAGTTTCTTTGGTTACCATAATCTTGGCTAAGAAGATGAAAAAAATTAAACATTGGTTGCTAATTTTTCTGAAGGGAGCGGTCATGGGGGCTGCTGATATTGTTCCCGGAATTTCTGGGGGAACTGTTGCTCTTATAACAGGAATCTATACGGAGCTTCTTGAGTCTATCAGCTCTATTAATCTTCATTCATTGAAGGTGTTAAAAGCCCAAGGTTTTTTTAAGTTCTGGGAAAAAGTGAATGGTAATTTCTTGTTGAGTCTATTTTGTGGGATTTTATTTAGCGTAGTTTCTTTTTCTCATGTGATAAATTATTTATTGGCGACAGAATCTATATTGATATGGTCTTTTTTCTTTGGGCTCATCCTTGCATCAGCTGGATATATTATTCGACACCTTCCATATTTTTGTTATAAAGAATCTATAGGTTTGTTGGTAGGAGTGGTAGTGGTAGTTGCTATCTCTGTTGTGCCAAAAATGTATGTACCGGACGATCTTTTTATATTATTTTGGGGTGGAGCTATAGCTGTCTGCGCAATGATTCTTCCTGGTATCTCCGGTAGCTTTATCTTATTGCTCCTTGGGATTTACCCTATTGTTATTAGCGCCATTAGCCAACTGCAATGGAGCGTTTTATTGATATTTATCTCAGGTTGTATATTTGGTCTTTTGGTTTTTTCGCGAATGCTATCAGCCCTCCTGAGGGCTTATTATTCGGTCACCATGGCGACTCTTGTAGGATTTGTATTGGGGTCATTGATTGTGGTCTGGCCATGGAGGGATGCTGTAGGGGTGACTCTTACTTATGCAGGTATTGAATTTATTTGGCCCCATAGATTACTTATACCGGTGGATTTTCTCGCTGCAACCGGCCAAGATCCTCAATCATTTTCAGCATTTAGCTGCATGATGCTTGGCTTAGTTGCTGTGATGGCGCTAGACTTTTTTGGTAGACAACCCAAAATACCAGGGGGTTAAGGTTGCAGCTCTGGATTTCTGCAAATAACTTTTCAATAGGTCTCAAATGCTTGTTTTGGTGTGCCAGTCTTTTTTTGGCTGGTTGCCATAGCTCCTCTGCTCCCGTTGCTTATCGCCCGCAACCCCTTGCTGAAAAAATAAATTATCATATTGTTTCGAGCGGAGAGACTTTGTTTTCTATCGCTTGGAGGTATGAAACTGATGCCAAAAAATTAGCTTCAATAAATGGTATTCGCAGCGTTGATAAGATATACATAGGCCAGAAAATCTCACTTGATAGCGGACGAGATCCTGCCAGCAAGAACTCCTCCTGGATTGAACCACGAAAGACCACCCATTCCACTGTCTCCAATACCCAAAAATCTAAAAATGATAAACCGTTACCTCTTCTCTCTTTGAGCTGGAGATGGGACTGGCCGACTAAAGGAAAGATATCAAAAAAATTTAATAGCTCTAAATTATTTAAAGGTATAGATATAGAGAGCTACCCTGGAGCTTCAGTTGCTGCTGCTGCTCCAGGTCTCGTGATTTATGCTGGAAGCGGCCTGCGTGGTTACGGAAAGCTCATTATTATAAAGCATAGTGGTACTTTTCTGAGCGCGTATGCTCATAACAAGAAAATTTTTGCAAAAGAAGGACAGCTTGTTAAAGCGGGTCAGAAAATTTCAGAAGTAGGGGGGGACTTGGTCCAACCAAAGCGTTTATATTTTGAGATTAGAAAAAATGGAAAGCCTGTCGATCCATTAAGATACTTACCTAAAATTTAACTTTTTACAGGTGACCTAAATGCCTCCGAACTACCTGAAGAGTCGATTTGAAAACTTTGGGTGTTGCGCAAACAACATTGCCACTTTTTAGATAGGTGTTGCCGCCATGAAAATCACCTACCATGCCCCCAGCCTCTTTGATTAACAGTACTCCCGCAGCAATATCCCATGGCTTCAAATTCATTTCCCAAAAAGCATCAAACCTGCCTGCCGCCACGTAGGCCAAATCAAGTGAGGCGGCACCCAGTCGTCTGATCCCCGAAGATTCTTTTGCTAAATCATTAAGGCAAGCTAGGTATGCATCCATATACTCTATTGATGGGCTGCTAAAAGGGATACCTGTTGCGATTAAGCTTCCAGATAAGAATGGCTGGCTGGAGATCCGAATTCTGTTCCCATTCAAAAAAGCACCTCTCCCGCGACTTGCAGTGAACTCCTCCTGTCGCATTGGATCTACAATGACAGCATGCTCTATCTTGTCTTTATGTTTGCAAGCAATAGATACCCCAAAGTGTGGAACACCATGAATAAAATTTGTAGTGCCATCCAGCGGATCAATTATCCACTGGTAGTCGCTATCTTCACCTTCTAAAAGTCCAGCCTCTTCGCTCACTATGGTATGAGCGGGAAAGGCTTTACGTAAATGATAGATAATTTCTTTTTCTGCTGCATAGTCAATATCTGTGACAAAATCATTGCGACTTTTTTCGTCAATGCGTACTAGATCTATGCGTTTTGTCGCCCGTAGGATTAAATCTCCTGCTTTGCGTGCAGCACGAAGTGCAATATTTACCATTGGTTCCATTTTAGGATATTCCAGCAAGGATAAAAGACAGGATTGTAACAGAGGCTTGTGCTTCATGTTAGGTTTCACTTTGAGAAAAGGTTGTGATTTCATTGTGCCTTCCTGATAGAATCCTTTTAGTTTTTCCAGTCCCTGTATGGGCTTCTTAGTTACATTTTTTTTGCAACATATTGGTTTTTTCTATTTTTTGAAATGTGTAGTTATTAATTGTCTACCCTGTTTGATATAAGAAAATTTTTTTAGATGTTGCGCTCTTGAAGGTCACCACATGAAAAACTTTGATAGGGTACGAATCGTTCTTGTCAACACAAGTCATCCAGGAAATATAGGTGCAGCTGCGCGAGCCTTAAAAAATATGGGGCTATATCGTTTATATCTTGTAGAGCCAAAAGACTACCCAGCAGACCAGGCTGTTTGGAGGGCCGCCAATGCCCTTGATGTTTTAAATAACGCTGTTGTTGTGGATGATCTGGATACCGCTCTTTCTGGTTGTGGTTTGGTGGTAGGCACGAGTGCTCGCGAGCGACGTATACCTTGGCCCCTAATGAATCCTCGTGAGTGTGGTGTTCGGGTTTGGAAGGAAGCTGCCGAACACGATGTAGCGATTGTTTTTGGTCGTGAGGACAGAGGCCTAACTAACGAGGAGCTCCATAAGTGCACATATCACGTCCATATCCCATCAAATCCAGAATATAGCTCATTAAATATCGCATCTGCTGTGCAAGTCCTTTGTTATGAAATTCGTATGGCTTCCTTGATGGATGATGCTGGCTGCGTGCCTTCTTTTGATGAATGGGATCAGCCTCCAGCAAAAACAAATGATCTAGAGTTATATTTTGAACACCTAGAGCAAGCTTTAGTAGATATAGGTTTTCACGACAGAGCTAACCCTCGTCAGACCATGACTAGGTTGCGCCGCTTGTATAGCAGGATACGCCTAGATGAAATGGAGCTGTCTATATTGCGAGGTGTCTTGACGGCTATTAGAAATGCAGCGCATAAGATAAAAAATCAATAATCTTTTTAATTACATGCCAAGTACCCTACTAAAACAATAGGTTATTTACTTGACTAAAAAGGTTGGTTATATCATAATTTGCATGATATTTTTACTTTAGTATCAATAAATAAAAATGCGAGGTAATTAAATGCGGCTGACAACACGAGGCCGGTATGCGGTTGCAGCAATGTTGGATCTTGCAATGCATCGAGATAATGGGTCGGTTAGCTTGGCGGATATCTCTAGCCGCCAAGGAATTTCACTTTCTTACCTCGAACAATTATTTGCTAAACTACGGCAGCAAAAGCTGGTTATAAGCACACGAGGCCCTGGTGGTGGTTATAGGCTATCTCGCGATACTCAAGATATAAACGTTGCAGAGATCATTGATGCAGTCAATGAGTCCATTGATGCGACAAGTTGTAGCGGTAAAGGTAATTGTAATAAAGGCGATTTATGCTTAACCCACGATTTGTGGAACGACCTGAGCATCCAGATACACCGTTTTTTGCATAATGTTAGTCTTGATAGTCTTGTTCATAAGCATGATGTCCAGCTTGTTACCTTGCAGCAAAATAGCTAGCTTAATCCTAGTATAATTTTTTATGGTTACCAGGAAATAAATAATGAAATTACCTATCTACTTAGATTATTCATCAACAACTCCAGTAGATCCTAGTGTGGCTAGGATGATGTCAGACTGCTTGACGGGAGATGGAAATTTTGGAAACCCTTCCTCTCGATCGCACTCGTTTGGCTGGAAGGCTGAAGCTGCAGTTGAGAATGCTAGGGCGCAGGTAGCAAAATTACTCAATGCCGATCCAAGAGAAATTGTTTGGACCTCTGGTGCTACCGAGGGAAACAATCTTGGAATAAAAGGCTGCGCTCATTTTAATCAAAAGAAAGGCAAGCATGTTATTACCTCAAAAATTGAACATAAGGCTGTTCTTGATGCTTGCAGACAGCTTGAGCGTGAAGGGTTTGAGGTGACTTATTTAATTCCTGATGCAGAGGGAATTATTCAGCCCCAAATGGTTAAGGATGCTATTAGAGAAGATACAACGCTGGTTTCCTTGATGCATGTGAATAATGAAATTGGAACAATAAATGATATTGCAGCTATCGGCGAAATTTGTCGTGAGCGAAAAGTAGTCTTTCATGTAGACGCAGCTCAGAGTACTGGAAAAGTACCCATTGACGTAGAAGCAATGAAAGTTGACATAATGTCATTGTCGGCACATAAAACTTATGGCCCTAAAGGTATAGGGGCGCTATATGTTCGGCGTAAACCGAGAGTGAGGATTGAGGCACAGATACATGGCGGTGGCCATGAAAGAGGTATGCGTTCCGGTACGCTGGCTACTCATCAAATTGTAGGTATGGGAGAAGCTTTTCGTATTGCCGGAGAAAAAATGATTGAAGAGCAGCAGAAATTTTTAGTGCTAAGAAACCGTTTGTGGGATGGAATATCTGATATGGAGTCTGTCCGAGTGAATGGTTCTATGTCGCAGCGTGTTGCAGGGAACCTTAACGTTAGTTTTTCTTACGTTGAAGGCGAATCCCTGATAATGGCACTTAAGGATCTGGCTGTTTCTTCAGGTTCAGCATGCACTTCAGCGAGCCTTGAGCCTTCTTATGTACTCCGCGCTTTGGGTTTAGATGACGAGCAAGCCCATAGCTCTATTCGCTTTTCTTTTGGGCGTTTTACTACCGAAAAAGAGGTAGATTACGCCATACAAAAAGTTCGTGAAGCAGTGACAAAACTGAGAGAGCTGTCCCCCTTATGGGATATGTATAAAGATGGTGTTGACCTAAGCCTTGTTGAGTGGGCTGCACACTAGGAAATACTGGTTTTAAAATTAGGGAGTTTATTATGGCTTATAGCGATAAAGTGCTTGATCACTACGATAATCCTAGAAATGTCGGAAAATTGGATGATAAATCTATGAATGTTGGAACAGGAATGGTAGGTGCTCCAGCTTGTGGTGATGTAATGCGATTACAGATACAAATAAATGATGATGGAATTATCGAGGATGCCAAATTTAAAACCTACGGGTGTGGTTCCGCTATAGCCTCCAGTTCTTTGTTAACAGAATGGGTTAAGGGAAAAACCTTAGATGAAGCCTCGATCATCAAAAATACTCAGATTGCCGAAGAGCTTGCTTTGCCTCCAGTTAAAATTCACTGCTCAGTTTTAGCGGAAGACGCGATTAAGGCAGCCGTCAAAGACGTACGCCAAAAACGTAATTCTGCAGATCAACAATAAGTGGTTAGAGGAGATATAGAGTAATGGCAATCACAATGACACCGGCTGCTGAACAGCACGTAGTTAAACATTTGGCGCACAGAGGTCATGGTGTTGGTATACGTCTTGGGGTGAAAACAACAGGCTGCTCAGGCTTATCTTACGTTCTTGAGTTTGTAGATAAGTCAGACCAAAGTGACTTAGTTGTTGCCAGTGGCGAGGCAAAACTTTTTATTGATCCTAAAAGTTTTGCTTTTCTTGACGGAACTCAGCTAGATTTTGTGAAAGAGGGGCTCAACGAAGGATTTGAGTTTAAAAATCCGAATGTTAAAGATGAGTGTGGTTGTGGTGAAAGCTTCCATGTGTAGTTAGCTATTATAGGATTATCCAGACTGAAAGCTATGAATTTTTCTTGTGACTATTTTGAACTATTTGGATGCCCTATAAACTATAAGATTGATTTAGTGCTATTAGATAAACGTTACCATGAGCTGCAATCTAAATTTCATCCCGATCGCTATATGAGGGAATCATTACACGAGCAGCGTTTAGCTGTGCAGTACGTGTCATTTGTTAACCAAGCATATGCTGAGCTTAAGTCTCCATTATTCCGTGCAAAATATTTATTATCCCTGCAAAGCATAAATTTTTCTGATGAAACCCATATTGTTCATGATCCCCTGTTCTTGATGGAGCAGATAGAGTTAAGAGAAAAATTGGCAGACATACGTGAGACAGATCAGGTATCTGTTGCGTTGGAGAAGCTCAAGGAAGATGCTTCCTTGAGATATACAGAAATACAAGAAATGTTTGAGGGGCAATACAACAAAAACGATTTTCAAGTCGCTTTTGACTCCCTAGCAAAGATGCAGTTTGTAAGTAAGTTCTTGGATGAGATAGAGCGGCTCGAAGAAGAGCTTGACGATTTTTAATTAAATAACTTAAGCGGTAATATTTTGGTTCTCTTGCAGATTTCGGAGCCTGGGCAATCCCCAAGCCCCCATCAACGTCGACGAGCTGCTGGTATAGACCTTGGCACAACCAATTCTCTGGTAGCTTCCGTGAGGAGTGGGACTCCAGAGGTTCTGCTGGATGCTGATAATCAATATTTGCTTCCTTCTGTTGTACGTTACAACGCCCTAAAGGAATCGACAGTGGGATATGCAGCGTACTTGCAGTTATCCACCGATCCATTAAACACGTTAAGCTCCGTTAAACGTTTTATGGGGCGCGGCATTCAGGATATAAAAAAACTTGGAAGCCAGATGCCTTATGAGCTTACAACTCAAGTAGACGGAGGCATGCCAAATTTTAAGACTGTTGCTGGCGATGTTAGTCCAGTAGAGGCTTCAGCCGAAATATTGAAGGTACTTGTGTCTCGATCAGAAGAAGCTTTAGGTGGCACTTTGGATGGGGTGGTTTTGACAGTTCCAGCCTACTTTGATGAAGCCCAAAGACAGGCCACAAAAGACGCAGCTACCTTAACTGGCGTAAAAGTATTAAGACTACTCAATGAGCCCACTGCTGCTGCTGTTGCTTATGGCTTGGATCAGGGAGCAGAAGGCATTATCGCAATTTACGATTTTGGTGGAGGCACTTTTGATGTCTCCATTTTGCGGTTATCGTCAGGAGTTTTTCAGGTTCTGGCTACTGGCGGTGATTCATCCCTAGGTGGCGACGATATAGATCGAGTGGTTGCTCAATGGTTTTCTGAGAAAGCTGGCTTCAGTGACGATCTTAGTCCGTCCTTGCAGAGAGAGTTATTAATGTCTGCTCGTATAGCCAAAGAAGAATTATCAGAGAGCATATTCACTGAAGTCAATGTAGCGGGATGGACAGGTGTATTAAGTAGGGAAAAATTTAATTTATTGATAAATCCGCTAGTCGATAAAACTTTAGGCTGCTGCAAGAGAGTTTTGCGTGACGCTAAACTTAAAGCATCAGATATCACTAATGTTGTGATGGTTGGCGGCTCAACAAGAACCCATTTGGTTCGTCAAAAAGTTGCCGATGCCTTCCATCGAGAGCCATTAGTAAACATTGATCCTGATAAAGTAGTAGCCTTAGGGGCTGCAATACAGGCTGATCTGCTTGTAGGAAATAAGCCTGATGAAGATATGCTACTTCTTGATGTGATACCCCTGTCTCTTGGCCTCGAAACCATGGGAGGGTTGATGGAAAAAATTATTCATCGAAATACCACAATCCCTATTATAAAATCTCAAGAGTTTACAACATTTAAGGATGGCCAAACCGCGATGTCTGTTCATGTGTTGCAGGGTGAGCGTGAGCTAATTTCTGATTGTCGATCTCTAGCCCGTTTTGAGCTGAGAGGCATACCTCCTTTGGTGGCTGGAGCGGCTAAAATCCAAGTTAGCTTTCAAGTAGATGCCGATGGATTGCTTAACGTTTCGGCAAAAGAGCTAGCTAGTGGTGTGGAGTCCCGTATTGAGGTAAAACCATCTTATGGATTAAATGATAAAGATATTGCCAGAATGCTCCAAGAGTCTTATGGGAGCGCAAAAGAAGATATGCTTGCAAGAGCGCTTCGGGAGCAACAAGTTGATGCCAGAAGAATGCGTGAGGATTTGTTAGCTGCCTTGAAGAAAGACGGTCGTGAGTTACTCAGTGATACGGAGTACAGTTGCTTAGAGTTAACTGTTCGTGATCTAGATAAAATTTGTGATAGTCAGAGCTATCGAGAAATTTCTCATCAGATAGAGGCAGCATCGAAAGCTAGCGAAGAATTTGCTGCAAGAAGGATGAATGTTAGCATCAAAAAAGCTTTAGCGGGCCATAGTCTTGATGATATGGAGAGGGGGATCTGAAATGCCTAAAATAATATTTCTTCCCGATTCTAACTTATGCCCTGAAGGTGCTGTAATAGAGGCTCAGCCTGGTGATAATATCTGTGAGGTTGCCCTCCAAAACAATATTGATATTGAGCATGCCTGCGAGTTGTCTTGCGCATGCACTACCTGTCATGTCTATATTAGAGAGGGTTTTGATGTTCTTATGGAGGCCGATGAATTAGAAGAAGATTTCTTAGATAAAGCATGGGGTGTAGAGCCTGATTCAAGATTGAGCTGCCAAGCCATCATTGCAGATAAAGACATAGTTGTTGAAATACCAAGATACACCATTAATATGGTTTCTGAAAAGCATTAAAAAAGGGGTATGATATGTCAATAACATGGACTGATGTCCAGGATATTGCAATCGAACTATCTGAAGTTCATGAGGATATTGATCCGCGTTATATTAATTTTGTAGATCTTCGGAACTGGGTTATAGCATTACCTGACTTTAATGATGATCCAGAGCGCTGCGGTGAGAAAATTCTTGAAGCAATCCAGTCTGCCTGGATTGAAGAGCTGGAATAAAAATTTCTGATACCCTGCTATATTATAATGATAGCGCCAAGTGCTACTTCCCTTTACAAGTGCTACTTCCCTTTACAAGTGCTACTTCCCTTTAGTTGTCAGATATTGCTATCCTCCTTTTTAATGGTCATTATGCTCATCCTGTCAGGGAGTTAACTCCTTGTGGCCTAAGGTATTCAAGGGTAAAATTGCTCGTCCTGTCATCAAGCAGTCAGGTGTATTGAAGGACACTGATTATTCTAATTAAAAATACATTTCCGGAGAGAAATTAATGGCTATTGAGCACACACTTTCTATTATTAAGCCTGATGCAGTTACAAAGAACGTCATTGGTGAAATATACAGTCGTTTTGAAAAAGCTGGCTTAAAAATTATTGCATCTAAGATGCAAAATCTATCTAAAGATAAAGCAGGCGGGTTCTATGCTGAGCACAAAGAGCGCCCATTTTACTCTGATTTAGTTGACTTCATGACTTCCGGCCCTGTTGTTATTCAAGTGCTAGAAGGTGATGATGCAATTATTATTAATCGTGATTTGATGGGAGCAACTAACCCAAAAGAAGCCGAATCAGGGACTATACGTGCTGATTTTGCTGATTCAATTGATGCAAATGCCGTACATGGGTCTGACTCTACGGCCTCTGCTCAGCGTGAAATAGCTTACTTTTTTAGTGATGATGAAATTTTTTCTCGCTAACTATTATTGTTACGACAACCGCTTAGAGCTTAGATATACATGACTTTATTGTCTGCCGACAAAGAACTTGATGTGAAACCCCAGAAGACTAATCTTCTGGGGCTTTCTCCTGAAAAGCTAGTAGTATTTTTTGAAAGTATCGGCGAGAAACCATTTCGAGCGACGCAAGTCATGAAATGGATTCATCAGATAGGTGTAGATGACTTCGATCAGATGACCAATCTTGCAAAAAATCTCCGTGAAAAAATGAAAGCTATTGCAGAAATTAGAGCACCTGAAGTTGTTAGTCATCATGAATCTGCAGATGGTACATGCAAATGGATTATACGTGTCAGCGGTGGCGACTGCATTGAGGCTGTCTTTATTCCTGAAAAAGACAGGGGAACATTATGCATCTCCTCCCAGGTCGGCTGCTCTTTAGATTGCAGTTTTTGCGCTACAGGGAAGCAGGGGTTTAGTAGGGATCTTACTGCCGCTGAAGTAATTGGACAGTTGTGGATTGCGGCAAAATTTTTTAATTCGTTAGGACCAAAAGCAAACAGAGTTGTTAGCAATGTGGTTATGATGGGCATGGGGGAACCGCTTTTAAACTTTGATAATGTAGTTGATGCCATGGGGTTAATGCTGAATGATAATGCATATGGCTTATCCAAGAGACGCGTAACGTTAAGCACCTCTGGAGTAGTGCCTATGATTGATAAGTTATCCGAGGTAAGTGACGTCTCTTTGGCTATTTCACTGCATGCTCCCAATGATGAACTACGTAATCAGTTAGTTCCTATAAACAAGAAGTACCCTATCGCTAGCTTGCTGGCCTCCGCGCAACGTTATCTTGACAAGATGCCAGACGTTCGTCGTAAAATCACCATAGAATATACGCTAATGGATCGAATTAATGATAGAGATGAGCATGCTCGAGATTTGGCCAAGCTACTGAGCAGCCTCCCCTGTAAGATTAACCTGATACCATTTAATCCTTTTGATCAATCAGGTTATAAAAGGGTGACAAATACCGCTTTATACAGATTTAGAGACATACTTCAGGAGGCGGGACATACAGTCACGGTTAGAACCACACGGGGAGATGATATCTCTGCAGCTTGTGGCCAGCTAGCAGGGGCTGTAAATGACAGGACTAGACGAAGTGAGCGTTACATGCAACAACATGAAAAGCAGCCTGTTAAATTTGTGGCTAGCTGAAAAATGACAAGGTAATTTTAGCATGCATATGAAATCACCCATTAAACGAAGAGTGTCGCGTCAAATAATGGTAGGTACGGTGCCAGTTGGTGGTGATGCGCCGATTTCAATACAAAGCATGACTAATACGGAAACTACGGATGTTAGCGCTACAGTTCAGCAAATACAAAGCATTGTGAATGCTGGAGCTGACATTGTACGTGTTTCTGTGCCCTCAATGGAAGCTGCTGAGGCTTTTGGGAAAATACGCAAGCAGGTCGAAGTCCCTCTGATAGCTGACATTCACTTTGATTATCGTATCGCTCTTCGTGTTGCAGACCTAGGTGTTGATTGTTTGCGAATTAACCCAGGAAATATAGGTAGAGAAAAACGTGTGCAGGCTGTAGTAGACAAAGCTCGTGATTTGAATATACCGCTTCGCATTGGAGTAAATGCGGGGTCTCTGGAAAAAGACTTACAGAAGAAATATGGAGAACCAACATCCGACGCTTTGGTCGAGTCAGCAATGCGTCATGTAGAAATCCTAGATAGTATGAACTTCGATAATTTCAAGCTGAGTCTTAAAGCATCAGATATTTTTATGGCTGTCGATGCTTACCGAAAAATAGCAAAAATTATTGATAATCCGCTACATATCGGTATTACCGAGGCAGGCGGCTTGCGGGGCGGCACTGTAAAATCATCTATTGGGCTGGGTTTGCTGCTCATGGATGGCATAGGAGATACGATTAGAGTGTCACTAGCTGCTGATCCCGTAGAAGAAGTTAAAGTGGGCTGGGATATGCTCAAAAGCCTAAAATTGCGCAGTAAAGGCATAAATTTTATTGCTTGTCCTAGCTGCTCTAGGCAAAATTTTGATGTAATTCACACGATGAACGTACTTGAAAGTCGGCTTGAGGATATAACGGTCCCCTTGGATGTTGCAATCATTGGGTGCGTTGTAAATGGGCCTGGAGAAGCAAAAGAGGTTGATATCGGACTAACTGGAGGCACCCCAAATAATTTAATATATATAGATGGTAAACCTAGCCAAAAACTATCTCAAAATAATTTAGCCGAGGAGCTTGAGGCGTTAATTCGAGCTAAGGCAGCGGAAAAATCCCATCAACTAGAAAGTCTGATAGTGAAGTCTTCATGAAGAAAATTCAATCAATCCGAGGCATGAACGATTTGTTGCCAGGCGATTCTGCCTGTTGGCAATATTTAGAAAGTTCAATATTCAAGTTATTGTCACAATATGGTTATAGGGAGATACGGTTTCCTCTCCTAGAGTCAACGGATCTTTTCAAGAGAACCATAGGTGAAGTTACCGATATTGTTGAGAAAGAAATGTACTCTTTTGATGACCGCAACGGCGATAGCCTCTCATTGCGTCCAGAAGGTACAGCTGGTTGTGTTAGGGCTTGCGAAGAGCATGGCCTTATCTTCAATCAAGTGCAGCGCTTATGGTATCAAGGACCAATGTTTCGCCATGAGAGACCACAAAAAGGGCGCTTACGACAATTCCAACAGATAGGGGTGGAAGTTTTTGGCCTTGACGGTCCTGATATAGATGCAGAGCTTATTTTAATGATCTCGCAGTTATGGCAAATACTAGGCCTAGCAGATTCAGTTACGCTTCAATTGAACTCGCTGGGAACTGCCCAGTCAAGGGATGCTTATCGTGAAGCGCTAGTCTCTTATTTGGAGGAAAAGAAAGATCAGCTAGATGAAGATAGTCAACGTCGGTTGCATACAAATCCAATGCGTATACTTGATAGTAAGAATCCAGAAATACAATTATTGTTGAATAAAGCGCCAGATTTACATGACTTTTTGGATGATGCATCCCTACAACATTTTGAAAAACTTTGCTTAATTCTTGATACACTCGGCGTGTCATATGTAATCAACAAGAGATTAGTTAGGGGGTTGGATTACTACGGCAAGACAGTTTTCGAATGGGTTACTAGCCTATTAGGCTCACAGGGCACAATTTGTGCAGGGGGCCGGTATGATGGGCTGGTTGAGCAGCTAGGGGGCAAGAGCACCCCAGCAATAGGTCTGGCTATGGGGGTGGAGCGGTTGGCTTTGCTTCTTGACGCAGCAGCAACGTTGCCTGATAGTATCGCGCGACAGGTAGATGCGTATCTTATCCCTGTTGGCGACGTAGGAATAAAAGTACTTGAGTTAGGGCAGATGATCAGAAGATCCTGCCCAGCCTTAAGGTTGCAGAATCATTGTGGTGGCGGCAGTCTTAAAAATCAAATGAAAAAAGCTGACAAAAGTGGAGCCATAGTGGCTTTAATTGTTGGTGAAGATGAGGTGGCTGAAGGCAATTTAACTGTTAAATTTCTTCGTGAGGACAGGCCTCAGATGTCAGTTTCTGTGGACGAATTGATTGAGCTGTTGAATATTAAAATTAACTAATGGGGAATAAGTGTGGCAGAGCATCTTAGTGATGAAGAACAGTTGGAGAATTTAAAGAAATGGTGGCGGGAGTATGGAGTTGTTGCCATTACTGTTGTTACTCTTTCGGTAGGGGGCTATTTTGGCTCAGTTTTTTATAAAGAGAGACAGCAGAGCCAAGCAGAAGAGGCATCAGTGTTATATCAGCAAATGATGGAAGTTGCACTGGTTTCCCCCGATCAAACACTAAATGATACTGAGTATAAGCTAGCCGAAGGGCTGGCCTCCCAGCTGAAAGATTCTTTTAGTGGTAGTCAATACGCACGTTATGCTGCGCTTCTTATGGCGAAAATTTTTGTTGAAAAAAATGATCTAGATGAAGCAGCCAGAGAGCTGAAGTGGGCATTAAATGATGCGGATGAAGGGCTAGAACTTGTTATAAAGCTTCGTCTAGCAAGAATTGAGGCTTCGCGGGGAAATATAGATCTTGCATTGGCTATGATAGACGATACTGATGCCGGCACCATGGCTTCTGCTTATTCCGAGGCCCAGGGTGACTTCCATCTAATGAAAAAAGATGAAGTTTCTGCATATAAGTTTTATTTGCAGTCTTTGGATCAGTCTTTGGAGCATGACAGCTCTCATGTTCAGGTTCTTAAGCTAAAACTCAATCAGGTAACCCCTGCCACATCTAATATAGATAAAAATTCCTCTGGAGAAGAGAATTGATAAAGATAGGATTGCTTGCCATTATTATGGTTATGTTGACGGGCTGTGGTCTGTGGTCTACCGCACAAGAACAATGGCAGGCTATTGAGGAGTTGGTCCCTGGGTATGACCATCCAGAAGAAGAGGCAGCAATACAGAAATCAAAGCCCACTAAGTTGTTTGATGTGGATCAAAAAGTAAGCCTGGTGAAATTATGGTCTTCGAGTGTAGTTGGAAGCTATGATGCGGTTGGATTCGGCCTAAGACCTGTTTTCTCAGAAGATAAAATCTACGTTGCTGATAAAAACGGTCTTGTGGTTTCTCTTGATGCCATTTCCGGTAAAA
>Ga0209192_10000158_pt1 | contig 79524 bp, 77 predicted proteins | sample ArcticOcean_MG_C_11_FD_187433 | JGI IMG/M metagenome (GOLD analysis project Ga0209192, IMG submission 187433) | Marine microbial communities from western Arctic Ocean - ArcticOcean_MG_CB2_154 (SPAdes) (version 2) | ecosystem: Environmental > Aquatic > Marine > Oceanic | place: Arctic Ocean... | reverse complement strand
AGAAAGCACTAGGTAGAATGTGGAGAAAGCACTGGTAGGTAGCACGTGGGAAAATACAACAGAATCAAAACTTCAAAACGCTTTCAGTCGTTACTTTCTTTTCTTCCCCACCCCCAACTTAGCCACCCCCCCCACCCTAAGTGGTTTCCCCGTTTTCGGGTCCAGAAGCATCGCCCCCGACCGCTTGTTTCTGCCAAACCCTTTCGCGAGAAACGCCATCGCCGATGCCGTTCCGAGTCGCCGCCCGTCGGAGTTCTCACCGGCGACTGCCACGTCGTACCCGTCTTTCTCCCAAACCCCGTCCCCGGCGTACCCCTCTTCTATTTCCCGCGCCACACGAACTGCCGCGCGTTTCGCCGCTTTCTTAGAGAGCTTCTGCTTTTTAGTGTCAAGGCTTTGTTTCTTGTCCCCGTCGGCTGAGGAAATTTTGTCCCGAAGCGCCACGGCGGCGATGACATCTACGTCCAAATCCTCAACCTCGTCGTCATCTGAATCTTCCTTCGTTTTTGTTTTACTCGCCGCCCCGCTCTTCTTCGCCTTTTCATCCGCCTTTTCGCCCGCCCTCGCGGTCTGCGTGGCGATTCGCGTGCGCTTCGCGGTTTCTTGCACGGTCTTGCGGGCACTGTAGGAGGGGGGGGGAGAATGGGTTTGTCAGCCTGGGTGTATTCGATTACGCGCTGAACCAAATCTAATCATGTCCTCAAGAAAAAGTGCCGAAATGCCAAACGCGCGATGGGAATGGCGATGGCAACGGCCACGACGTGACACTCACGTGACTTCGCGCTTGCGGTTCGCGATGACAGCTTCCTTGCCCTGTTTGCGTTAGTGGACATTGGTGATGCGTAACACGAGTGGGGTGGGTGGGTCAGTGACAAGCCCGGTGTCTTGAGTCGGCGAAGGGTGCGACACCCGCCGCCGCCGCCGCCCGACGGGAGACGGTTGGGGTTGCGACGCGAACAAAGAGACAAACTCGAACTGTAAACGCACGCACCGCGCCGAGGGAAACCTCCTCGGGGGCCTCGTCGTCGGATGAGTCCGACATGGCGGAAGAGCGAGGACCGGTCAGGCGGCGTGACACGGAATGAGAGGAAGCGAAGAGATGCATTTGTGAAAAAGTGGAGGGAAACTGGAGAAAGCCCAAACGCCATTTCATGCAATGTTTTAAAAGTCACCCTCCCAATACATAGACTATGATACCTGAGGCTACGCCTCTTCTTTTCGGCGGTCACGTCCTTACCCCTACCCGCCCTCCTCCCATGATTTCCCACCAAACGCGAAATTCTCGAACAAAGGCTTGGCCTCCGGCTTTGGCGAAACCTTAACGGGCGTGTTTTCTTTCGTCTCAACCGGCGCGAAGGCGAAGGAACCGAAAGATTTTGTGTGCGGAGACGGCGCCGTGGTCGTGTCTTCAGATAGATGTGTCTTCACGGGTGTTTTCGTCCGATTCGGCATTCGCACTTGTTCTGGAACGGTAGAGACTCTGGAAACCGCAGCAGGCGCGGAGAAGTACCGACTCGCGGTCGCGGGCAGGTGAAACGGGTGCGGCTTGGCGGGGGACGGCCTTTCAAGCGCCTCGAGAATTTCTCGCTCCGCCTCGTTCACCGCGTCGTCGTCGTGGCGACCGTTTTCACCACTCTTGGCGCGTTTCTTTTTTACATCACCCAAACCCTGTTGTTTCATGGGCGAGGCCCTCAGTAACGCGTAAAACGCCCGTTTCCCCGGGTTCCCCACGGTGTGATCCGGAGGCGTGACCCACCGCTCTTTTTCGCGAAGCGGGTCGCTGTTGACTTTCAAGGAATCGCGGGCGACTCCGAAGAAATCAGCCGTCGGCGTGGTCGTCCCGTCATGGACGCTACTGACACGGCCGGCACTTATGTCAACCCTGAGCCCTTGCTCACCACGAGACACACCCGTGTCAACAACCCCAATCGTGTCGTTCGCGCTCCTCGGCCTTTCCTTTTTCGAAACCCCTGCGCCGTTCGTCGCGTCAAAGAACCTCGCGACGCTCGGCGTGTGCCCCTCCGGTTTCGACGAATCCCTGAATGTAAAAAAGAAAAGTGTCAGTCTTTCGGGCCATGTGTATGAGGGATTGTGAAAAGTACACGGAGTGGGTAGTACTTTCCGACTGTACTCCATACAGAGCAGTAAACAGTCTTTGGATTTGGAGTTGGGAAAGCCCCGCACCTCGGCGCGCCGTTCGTGGGCAACGCGCGGTACGGTTGCAGGGTCATGGGGTGCAACACTCCGTCCGCGACACCACAAGCAGATTCAACACCGTGTTTCACCCCGAGCAGACGCGTGATATCGGATTCGGTCATGGGTGAGGACTCGAGTGTTTCTTCTTCAAAACTCGTTTCGGTGTTTTTGTCGCCGCCGTCCTTCCTCGGCGGCGGCGGCGCGTTGGATAGGAACACCATTTCCCGTCGCAGCGGGCAAAACACCCACTGGTGTCTGAACACGTTCAGGGCGTCCAAAAAACCAGCCTCGTATTTTTTGCTCACAGACGTGCCCTCGAACCGCAAACTCCGCAACGCCGTGGCGTGTGTTTTCAAACGCCGCATCAGCGCGTGGGCTTTTTTAATGCCTGTTTTGGAAAAGAAAAAGAAAAGGGTCAGTCTGTCAGTCTCGAGTACGGGTTCTTGTAAACTGACACAGTACTACAGTACTGTGTCAATTTACCACAGTACTGGCAAATGTTACTAGTAGTAAGTACGTTACTAGTGTGAAGTACTTCCTTTGAATGAAACTGGTGGACGTCACGTAGGGTCCGTAAACCATGTTTGGATTTGGGAAACCCGCGATACGCACCGACCCCCGGCAGACTGGGCAGGTAATCGCACCCGCTCATGACGCACATCTCCAGGAACTGGTCGCTAGTAAACCCCACGAAGGACAGGTCTTTGTTTTTTTGGATGTCGTCGTACCGGATTTCCTGCCCAATCCCGTCGTTGTCCATTTTGAAAAACACAGAGGCGCACTTGTGCGGGATCATGTCGCTGTCCTCGGTCACGATCCCGTGCACGAAGTCGTTTCGAATCAAGTACGCCATCTGCGCGTCCGCTTCGTACGGCGCGACGATACACTCGAAGCCGTTTTTCTTCAGCTCGTGGATCACCGCAAGGGCCATTTCGGGGGACACGTCCACCGCTCTTTGGTACTGCTCGTTCGCCGCGGTGGTGTTACCAGCGCGCGCGTGTTTCCGCGCCCGCGTCTTCGCCTCCAAGCGGTTTCGACCGCGGTCAGCCTCCTCGTTCGCCTTGCCAGGCATGCGGCCCCCGTCGAACACGAACAACGCCTCCACACCCACCCGCCGCAACATAAACGCGCGTTTCATGAAACTCGTGACGAACTTATCCGTAGGGATGCCCTCCACCAGCTCCACCGAGCAGGAATACGCACCCCGGTGGAGCCAGCAGTAGGAATCCACCGCCACGCGCTTGCCCCCGTACGCCTCGCCAACGTGTTTCGTGCGAACGATCGACTTCAGGGAGGGGAGCAGGGCGGAGATGCCCATGGCGTTTGGAGATTCGTGAGGTCAACGCGTAAACCGAGAAAGAAAATACCGCGCGCGCCGCCGGAGGTGTTGCTCGACGCGCCCGCCGCGCGCGCGTCGTGTGGCAACACCGCGGCTCACTCATCACGAAGTCCAAGGAGCTGCAAGGTCAAAATCAAAAAACACTTCTGAGGAAATTATATTCAGCCTCTTCACGCCGTTCTTACACTAGATACGCATACGGAACTTTTGCAGACTTTTATCAAAGACTATTGCGCATGCATCATACGTAAACAGTGAACCCCGCTTTCTGAGCGCGAAAGGTCAGCGCGTTGGATTTGGACGCGACGCGCGAAACGACGATTTCGTTCAGATTTTTCACGATCCACCCTTACTCCAACGCGCTTCGCACACGAGCAAACAACCATGTCGGTACGTGTGGGTTCTTTCTTTTTCGGGCGGTTTGTCCGTGCCGAGCTTTGCGCGGATCTCAGCGCGAAACCAGTGGTACCGCAGCTCGTATCTCAACACACCGGCGCTCGCGTGTGTTCTCGCGCGCGTAATTTCCAAGCGCATGACATGATCGCCTTCACCTTTTCTAACCACCCAGTGCCTCGCGATCACTCCAACAGGCCATCGGTGCTACCATGAACGTCACCGCCGCGGCGCCCTCCGTGCGCCGCGCGGGGTCCAAGGTACGTGGACAACCCCAATCCGGAACCCGGCACCCAGACGGACAGACGCACGACCCCCGGGCGCGTAAAACCCTGGAAAACGCGATTTTGAAGCACCTTTCGTGACTGTTGGCAGCAATAACTGTTTCCCACCAATTATTCCATTCTCACCAAAACACCAACCCACGCCTCTCTCCAAAAACTCCAGGCTTCCACCTTCTCCAAGGGCACCGGCATCAAGTCCGCCTCTACGCGCGTGGTGGCTCGCCGCGCGCGTAACGCCGCCGCCGCCCCCTCCGCTATGCTCCAGATGGGCCCCGCATCGCCGGCCACCACGCTGGACGGCTTCGGCGACCATTGCTTCAAAGGCGCCGTGGCGAAGAAGTACCTGGCGAAGTACGGCGAGTCCGAAAAGCTGCTGGATGACACCACCTGGCCCACGCAGGCGGGTAAGGCGGACATCGTCGCCAAAGCCGTGCTTGACTGGGCCGTGGACAACGGCGCTGGTGTGTACTGCCACTGGTTCCAGCCGATGGCGGCGTCCGGGGTAAGGCACGGCCTCAGCGCCCAAGTACACCAAACCATGTTCGAGTTTGACAAGGACGGCAAGCCGTTTTACAACTTCACCGGCGAGATGCTTCTTCAGGGGGAAACTGACGGGTCGTCCTACCCCAACGGGGGCATGCGCGCCACGCACACCGCGGGGGGGTACCTCTCCCTGGACCCGCTGTCACCAATGTTCATCCGCGAGGATACCGTGTTCATCCCCGCTTGTTTCGTCTCCTACAACGGCGACGCGCTGGACGAGAAAACCCCGCTTCACCGCGCGGTGCAGTCCATGAGCACCGAAGGCACGCGTCTTTTAGGCCTGATGGGGTACAAAACTGACGGCCTTATTAACAACATCGGCTTGGAACAAGAGTTGTTTTTGGTCCCCAGGCACGCGTTTTACCGAAGACCTGACCTGCAGTTCACCGGCCGGACGATCATGGGCAAGTCCGCGGCGCGAGGCCAGGAAATGTCCGACCACTACATGGCCCCTATTTCACGCGCCACCACCGCGTTCGACTGCATGAGGCAGATCCAGATGGAGTGCTTCAAGATGGGCATCCCGTTGAAAACGAGGCACAGGGAAGTCGCGCCCAACCAGTACGAGTTCGCGCCTCTTTTCGGCAACTGCATCTCGCAGACCGACCAGAACCTGATGGTGATGCAGATCATCGAAGAGGTTGCTAGTGAAAACGGCCTCGCGGCGCTTATGCAAGAGAAACCCTTCGCCGGTATCAACGGCAGCGGCAAGCACAACAACTGGAGTCTCGGCACCAAGGACGGGATCAACCTGCTGAACCCGAAGCAAATCAACAAAGCGAGTAAGAACCCGGAGATCTTCCCGGTGGTGATGGCCGCGCTGGTCAGCGCGATCGACAAGCACGGCGACTTGATGCGCATGTCAATCGCGTCCCCTGGGAACGATTTCCGCCTCGGAGCGATGGAAGCCCCCCCCGCGGTGATGTCTACCTACCTCGGTGGAGACATGACCGAGTACCTCCAGAAGTTCATGGAAACCGGGAAAGTCGAGGAGTACACGCCTTTGAAAAAGAAGATCTCGTTCGGCGCGTCCGCTATTTCCCCCATCGAGGTCCCCGCGGAGGACAGGAACCGTACCTCCCCGTTCCCGTACGGCGGCGCGCGGTTCGAATTCAGGGCCGCCGGGAGCGCGCAAAACGTCTCCATGGTCAACACCTGTCTCAACACCATGGCCGCGGAGGCGTTTCAGATCGTGGCGGACCGTATCGAAGCGGGGGAGACCCCTACTGCGATCGCGCAGGACCTGTTAAAGAAGCACAGCAAGGTGATCTTCAACGGCAACGGGTACGACCCCGAGTGGCCGGACCAGGCGGTGGAGAAGGGCATCTGGCGCATCGACTCAGGGGTGGACGCTATGTGCAAGCTCACCGACGCCAAAAACACCGAGCTGTTCGAGAAGATGGGCGTCCTCACGCCGCGCGAGTGCGAAGCGAGAAGAACCATCATGCTGGAGCACTACACCGGCAGCGTGGAGATGGAAGCCATGTGCATGGTCGACATGATCAACCAGCACGTCATCCCGTCCTGCAAAAAAGCCGAGCTCGGGTTTGTCAAGAAACTGGAGGACTCGGTGAAGACCCTGAAGAAGGCGGTTGGCGAGATTCACGGCGCGAGCGACTCCGCGAACGCCGCCGCGCTCGCCCGAGTCATGCGCCTAGACACCATGATCAAGATCCGTGAGGTGTGCGACGAAGCCGAATCCCTGTGCCCCCCGTCGCTCTGGACGCTCGCGTCGTACGACGAGCTCCTGTTCCTGGACACCAAACCCGAAGGCGACCTGTTGCTTTAGACGGGTCAACGCGCTCTCGAGCGCGCACTACGCGTTTTGGAGTGAGGAGACGACGTTGACTCCGTATTGAGGTCATTGACGGTACAACGGCATTACCAATATTGTTATCGGCGTAAGTCGTGGATAGATGTTTATAACCAAGTATGCTTTAAATAACCGGGTTGCGTAATCGCTTCGCCTCCACTATTTATGTAGCCCTTGAATCTGTCCCTACCTAGCTTGTCCCCGCTTGTTCGCGCTGGTCCAGCCGTCCTGCAGCGCGCACGACGTGGCGAGACACGCATGCGCGACGGAGCCGTTTATTTTTTCATTTGTCAATCTCCCGTTGCTCGACTGCCTGTTCTTGAAATACAAACGCTCGGACAACAAAAATGCGTCCCTCGAGGTACCCCCCAAAACGCCTTGCGCGAAAAACGACAGCCCGGCAGCAGCTTCCAGTTTTTCAAGCGGGACGCAAAAACTTTCAAGCGGCGTGTTTTTGGCAATCGGAGCGTTGGGAAACACGAACGCCGCGACTAAGGTTTTTTGGTTTTTTGTTTCTTTTGAACTTGAATCACTCACCACCACCACCTTGAAGAAGTGCGTCGGGACGTGCACCAACTGCGGCGCGTCGCCCAGCAACGGGTACCGCATCTCCCAACCGCCCGCGGGTGGTCGCTTTTCCTTTTCGGTGGACGAGGCGGAGGGCGACAACGCGACGAGCGCCTGGTTGTTTTCGTTTTTATCTCCACCCGTTCCCGCCAACGCCAACGCTAACTCGCGTTGTTTCCGTTCGCTGTGACCAAGTTCCCGTAGAGTACCAGACGGTGTGGGCAGGAACAACGGTCCGGAGCACACCAGAATGTCGCTTCCCGCGGCGAACGCGAGCGTTCGCGTCCATTTCTCAACCCGCGCCCAGTAATCGCGGTTGAACCCGTCCCCGACTTGCGGTGATATGTTTACCAAGGAAAACGTGTCATCCATCGCGTGTTGCGTGTTCTTGTGCCCAGCCGCGGCGGCGAGGTGCCCGCGGTCGTACCCGCTGCCGCGGTAGTCGTTTAGCTTGGCAGTGAACTTCGCGTCGGTGGCGTCGTCTTCCACGAATTGCGACTGTTTCCGCGTCCCCCCCACGCCGTCGCACGAGTCCTTAGTAATGCGCTCAAGAACCCACCGCGGGTTCCGCGTTCGCGAATCCCAAACGCTGACGTACCCGCTTTTAACGTGAATCAAGTCCTCCGTCCCGGTGGGCCAGCCCGCGGACATGGCGGGGTGTTTCTCCGCGGTTTCGGCGACGAACGATTGTTTTTGTAAATCGTTTCGAGCTACGTCGGCACCCGCGACGCCACGCGGCGTCTCGCCCACCTCGGCGTCCCTCACGCCGCCCGGGAAGCGATATATCACGGCGTACGCGCCGAGTCCCCCGGCTGTGGCGCCTGCGAACGCACCGACAAGGAAGGGAACGCGCGCGCTTGTGGAAGACAAAGCAGTCGGCACACCGTCCGAGCCGAAGGACCGCGCGCGGCACACGACACCAAATCGCGCACTCCCGCGAGGGGAGGCGCCATGACTCACGAGGGACACGCGCGCCGCCGCGCCGCCCCAGCGCATCGCGGCGCGGCGCGTAGTATTCAGCTCGCGTGCAAGCACACCCGACGGTGCCTCGAACAGTGACGTAGACAGGGTACGGAGTGGTGGACATTGGTAGCTCAGGACAACGATGGTTTTGTTTAAAAACTGTTGTGAAACAACGACAAACTTGCTGACCAAGTTTTTCCGCGATCAGTTCCCGCCCGCCGCGGCGAGCGCGTCCTCCGCGCGTTGCCTTGCTTTGTCCTTCTTCTCCTGTTCCGCGGCTTGTTTCTCCTCCTCGACTTTCTTGATAAGCGCATCCACGTTCTCGTTGGTAAGGGTGGTGGTTCCCCCGGGTGTGACGACCGCGATTTCGATGTTTTTGGACGACGGCTCCACCAGCTCCAACAGCGCTCGCAAACACAACTTGGCGGTTTCCTCTCCACCGGTTGTTTCGGCGAAGTGCTTCTCCAGCCACTCCCTGACGGCTTTTGAGTTCCGCCCGGTCGCGTTGGCTTTCCACTCCGAGTAGGTTCCGGACGGATCAGTGTGGAACAGCTGCGGGGCGCCTTCGGGGGAGAAACCGCAAATCAGCGTGGACAAACCGAACGGCCGGACCCCGCCGCTTTGCGTGTACTTCTGCTGCACCCCCCCCACGTACCGCGTGATGTACTCCACTGACGCGCTGTCCTCCAGGGTGAGTCGGTGGCTTTGCGCCTCGAGCCTGGCTTTGTTGATCAGAATCCGCGCATCCGCGGTCAGCCCAGCGAACGCGACGCAGATGTTATCGTCGATCATCTGGATCTTCCGCATCGTGCGCGGATCTTGAAGCTTCGCGATGGATTTCTTCTCCACCCCGAGCACCACGCAATCGGTACCCCTCACGCCAACCGCAAGCGTGCCCTTGCGCACGGCTTCCATGGCGTACTCCACCTGTTTGGTTTGATTTTTGAGGAAATGGAATTAGAGTCGGTGGTTTGAGATTTGGCGAGGGGTTTGTTTCGAGTTGGGGGGACACGAGAGACGCGAGACCGCCCGTAGCGCCGCGATCGAAGAGGAGCTCCTTTCCAAATGCGACACACATGAAAAGACCCTCCTTCGTTTTAGGTTTAAAACCGGATCCCGAGGTCGCGAACGTTCGGGTTGGCTTTCGTGATGAAAGGAATCGTTTCCGTTTAGTGTGTGTGCTTCAGGGGAAACCGCTTCCGACACGCGCGTTTACAAAAGCGTACCTGGAACAAGTGTCCATCGGGGGAGAACACCGTGATGGCGCCGTCGTACGCGGACATCTTGGTTTTTCAGATCTAACACGGATCAGGCAGATCTCCTTTTACCGACCGTGGCAGAGCTAGTCTGCGGACAGACACACGAAAGCGAGCGATCGATCGGCCGACCGGACGCGTGTGCACGAAACGCGAGTTCGACGAAAGGCGAGCGCGCGTGCGAGTGTGGGACCGACGTACGACGCGACGGTGGCAACAAGGGCGCGTCGCTCAATTTCGCCAAACTTGAAAACGGAACGACTGACTGTTGAGTTTTCGGCAAACTGGACTTCAAGTTTCAGACCATTTTCTTTGTGCACTTTCCCGTCACGCGTCGCTCGTCGGCGCCCTTCCCACATCCTCCCCACATTCTGTGCCCCACCTCCCCCGCTTCGTCGTGACGTCCTCAGCACGCCCGCGAACCACACCGTCCCAGTGCTCTGCACTCGCTTTCGAGAAAGCGGATTGCGGCGTCAACGTCGGTTCGTCGTTTTCATTCGACGAAACTTTCGTCGCTTTGGGAGTTGCACCGCCAGTGTCTCCGTCAGTTCCTACGTTTTGTTTTCTTCCGTCCTCCCCTTTCGGATTAGAAATTTAATGAAAACCAACCAAACCCGCAATACCCGAACCCGCAAATTCGGGTAGGCCGTTCGCCACCGCCCACTCCAGTATGTCCCCTCTCGGATTCCAGCGCATCCACTCGTCCCACGGGCAGCCGTTCGCGCGCGCCCACTGCAGCACCTCGAGGTGCCCGCCCTCCGCCGCCCCCGCGCACGTCCACACGTTCCAAGGGCAGCCGTTCGCGCGCGCCCACTGAAGCACCTCGAGGTGCCCGCCCCCTGCCGCCCATTGTCACGTATCCATGTCCCACGGGCAGCCGTTCGCGCGCGCCCACTGCAGCACCTCGAGGTGCCCGCCACACGCCGCCTCCGAGCATGTGCTTGCGTTCCACGTGCAGCCGTTCGCGCGCGCCCACTGCAGCACCTCGAGGTGCCCGCCACATGCCGCCTCCGAGCATGTGCTTGCGTTCCACGTGCAGCCGTTCGCGCGCGCCCACTGCAGCACCTCGAGGTGCCCACCACACGCCGCACACCAGCACGTCTGCCAGTCCCACGGGCAGCCGTTCGCGCGCGCCCACTGCAGCACCTCGAGATGTCCGCACCTCGCCGCCCCCGAGCATGTGCTTGCGTTCCACGGTGCGCCGTTCGCGCGCGTCCACTGCAGCATATCGAGGTGTCCGCCCTATGCCGCCCCCGAGTACGTTTTCTCGTCCCACGGATTTTGCAACGCCTTCAGCTCTTCGAGCTGTCCGCTCCTCGCCGCAGCCTCGCAACGCAATTCTTTACGCGACAGGCGCCCTCCCCGTTCCAGGCGCTCCACCACGCGTAAGCGTCCGAGCTTCACGGCACGAATTTCGTCAAGCTCCTCAAACCGAAGCCCTGTCGCCGCCACCGCGCCACACATCGCGCGGCTCACCGCTGGGAGCCGTGCGAGATCTGCGGGATCGTCGAAATACTCAGATCTGAGAATGTGAGTGACGACGAGGTGGTCGGGAAGGCCGGGGATGGCTTCTTGCGCGTCGGCAAGGTTCGCGGAAGTAGTGGCGGTCGCGATATCACCGCTCGCGCCGGTCATGGCGATATGCGCTGCGTTGGAAGACATCGCGGAGGGTGTCGTGTGCGTGTCGTTGTGGTCGTGGTTTCCCAACCCTAATCCCAGGAAAAAGGGTAGGCCGGGGAAGGCTGCGCGTCGGACGGTCGCGAGCGCCGCGCGCGCAACTCTGAGCGCGCGCTTGGCAACGCCACAGAGTAAGGTAAAGAGCATAGAGAGCATGTTGGTATGTGGTCAGCGGTGAAGGGTGTTGTGTGTGCGTCGGTCGTTGTGGTCGAGGCTTCCGAGAAAAGCGTTACTTTGAGAGCTAAAGTTTTTTGAACTCTTCCGAGGCCGGGAAAAGGGACTCCATCAGTGCGCAGCTGCGCCGGCGATGGCGCTGGTCCCCAAAAAGCGCGGGTGCGGTGCTCGCGCGCGTCTTGCAGGCCTATCCGTTGCGCTGTGTATCGCCCTCTTCGCGTCGCAGGTGCCTTGCGCCAGCGGCGTCGAGGCAGTCGGAAGGAACAGGCCGAGTTGGCACGACGCCAGACGTTCCGTGCGAGGCCCGAATCCAAACGACGCGGGCGACGCTGAGTCGAGACGCGCGCGTGCGTTGGCGCAACACACTCGGGAGGATCCCGTGGTTCGACAAACAAGACGCACGCAAAAACCCGAGCCCGCGCACCACGGCTGGGGCGCACGAGCCGGCCATCAAACGCAAGGCGGCTCCGGAAGGGATGGGTTGAGGTCGTCTCGGCGAAAACTGCTGGCGGACGCGGACGAACCAAACCCGGACGCGAACGAAGCGGCGAATCGGGAATCAGTCCACCCACATCTTGAATGGCCTTCTCTGGCTGACGTGCCTGCCGGAATTAGGTGCAGCGGGTGCGAACTGGTGTTAGCGGCGGTGCATGCGAGCGCGGTGACCGCGGCCCGACGCTTGAACCCGCCGTCCTGGGTCGCCGCGAGCGAAGCGACGCGGGAGTATTTGGTGGAGAAAAATTGGAACGCCGCGTGCGCTTTGGTGGTCGCCGGCGATACAAACCTGACCTTGGGCGACGACAGTACGGCCTTCTTTCACTCGAGCCAAACGTTCGTCACGGAACTGTGGGAACGCGCGACACTAACCGTAGTCAGTGCTACTAATGCTAACACTACTATAAATAGCACCCCTCCCGGCACCACTACCGCGGACGGAACTCTTTTCCTCTCCGCGTGCGCGTTGTTGAAAAAAGACGCTCGCGCTTCGCTTCAGATGAAAGGTACGTATGTCAGGCTTTCCCAAATCCGCCACACACTGTTTGTGCATACAAGACTGACCTGACACTTTACTTTAAAGCGTTCGTGGTGACTGGAGGTGTGTACCCTTTCAGTCAGCAGATCCTGACGTCGCAGTGCGAGCTCATCACGGAAGACGCTGCGTGCCGGGAGAGAAAGGAAAGCGAGAATAGTAGGATCAGGGAAGAGTTGTAGAGAGCTTTTTTTGTGAAGAGTTGTAGATAGCACTCATGTAGCTTTCATAGCAGAAAAGACGTTCCTTTCAATCAGTCCACTCTACCTACCTACTCCTGGTCCTTCCTTTTTTCTTCCGGTTCCCGGCTTTGAAGATATCCCCCGCCCGCAGCGGTTTCTTTTCCCCGGGTTTGCCTTTGTTCGTGTCGTCCACCTTCCGCCGGCGTTTCTTCTTCCCGCCAAACTCGGACGGCTCTTCCACGTCTGCGTAGACCAGCTGGTCACTCTTCGCTCCGCCCACGCCGAGTTTCTTCCCGTCGCCGCTCAGCGCGGACTCATCACTCTTCCCGCCGAGTTTCTTCCTGCCTCGGAGGTAACCGGGAAGGTGCGAAAGGTGCGGCGCGGGTGCCGTCTTGGAAAGCGAAACGTCGTGCTTGAGCAAGTTCAAGTCCTCGGGGTTGTCTTCGAAGTGCGCGGCGAGGCGTTCGCTGTTGAGTAATTCCGACTTTAACTCCCGGACGCGGGCCTCGCGAACCGCGGTTTTTCCCACGGACCGCGCCGTGTCCTCGGCGCGGTACCGCAGCGCCTCGGTCTGCTCGGGGTGCAGCCCCACGAACGTTGTGATCGTGTCCGCGGCGACCGCCCCGGCGTCGCCGCCCCGGTTTTGCAATTCCCGCTTGACGTCCTCAAACAGATCTTCCTCGTTCGGCGCGATCAACGTGATGGCGGTACCTTTTTTCCCCGCTCGTCCGGTACGCCCCACGCGGTGCAGATACGCACTCGCGCTAGAAGGGACTTCGAAGTTGATCACGGTACGCACGTCCTTGAAATCCACGCCTCGGGTGACCCCGAACTCGGCGTCGCGTTTCCGTTTCGGTTTCGGTTTTGGGGTTTTTTGCGTTTTTAGGAGTTTGGTTTTTTTGTTTCTCTTCTCGTCGCCGTCGTTTTGCGTATCGTCTTTCTCATCCTCGTTACCCCCGTTACCCCCGCCATCCGCATCGCCCCCCACACCATCCTCCGCCGCGGCGATCATGTAGTCGTAGATCCCCCGGTTGAACTCCTGCAAAATGTGCTGCCGCGAGTTCGCGGGTAACTCGGCGTGCAGCGCGCAACACGGCACGCCGAACTTGAATTGTGAACGAAAAGTGTCAGTCTTGAGTCTTGAGAATGGGTGTACCGTATGGGCACACAGTGCACTTGTGCTGTATGTAGTGCACTTCCTTTTAATGACTAGGTAGTCGTCCAGGGGCAGTAAACAGTGTCGGGATTTGGGAAACGCGCAATACGTACCTTATCCAGAAACAGCCTTAGCTTCACCGCGGCGTCTGGGTCTTTCACGAACACCAGGGTTTTCCGTTTACACAGCCCTAAACGGAGCAAGGCCATCGTTACTAACAGTTTGTCTTTCTGCGGGGTCCGTATTGTTCGGTGCGCGACGTCGGGGCCGTTTTTGTTTTTGTTTCCATCCCCTTCGCCGTTTTCGTTTTCGGCGTCGGCACCGGCGCCGACACCGGAAGACACCTCCAAACGCACCGGGCGCTGTAACACCAACGACTCTAGCCTCGCGAGGTTCTCGTCGTTGTCTCCGGAGGTGGCGCTTAAAAGCATGCACTGCGTTCCTACGCGGCACTTTTCGAAAACAAACTTTATGTCGTCTTCGTACCCGAAGCTGAGTAACAAATCCGCTTCGTCAAGAACCAACAGTTCTAAACCGCCGGCAAGCGCGTTTGGCGGGAAAAGACTTTCCCTGACGCACTCCGCGGCTCTCGCGGGCGTGGCGATTAAAATCTCAGGAGGTGCGCCCGCGAACTCCCGGAGCACAACACTGGCGCACCCCGCCGCGGGGAGCTCGCCCGCGCGCAGGGAAGGCGCGCACTTGCCGAGCAAAAACGCCGCTTCTTTTTTCACCTGATGCGCGAGCTCCCTGGTGGGCACGAGGACCAACACCCGGGGGTTCGGGAGCGGGGCGCCACCCGAGCTTAAGTCGTCAGCCGTGACGATCTTGTGTATAGCAGGGAGCAAATACGCCGCGGTCTTGCCGCTTCCCGTGTGCGCGCGAGCCACCACGTCCTTGCCCTCCAGAACAAGCGGGATCGCTTGCGACTGCACCGCCGTCGGCGCGCGGTACCGCTTCTTCGTCAGCGCGCGCAGCAGCCGCGGGTCCAAACCCAGGGAAGCCCAGCCGTCAACAGGGTCGCCCGACTCGTCACCCATCGTCGTCCGACGGGGGTGTGGGGTGGGGCGTGAGAGGAAGGAGAGAGCGCGCTCGTGAATGCGGAAAGCGGGGCGGCGGCTCAGCCGTCAGCGAAGTTCTGGCTAAAACAGGCGAAAACGAAGCCTGTGTTGATCGGTTTTCTTTTTCAACGCGTCTGCACTTTCAAAGTTGCGCCTCGGTCGAAAAGCAAAATCGAAACCACAAACGAAACGCTTTTTTTGCGGTTTCGTTTTTTTTTGTCGTCAAACACGAAAACAGACCACACAAGTTCGCTCCCGGCGGCACAGCAGTGCGCACTGGCGCGACACGACCGCGAAGTTTGGGCGGCACGATGACCGACCGCGGTGACTCCGGCGGTTCCCTTCCACGCGCCGTGCGCACGCGACGCCCCGTGACCGTGTCCTTGACGCACGTTCTTTCCGCGACGATCGTCATCACATCCTCCTTCGGTGCGAGTTTCGGTCTCGTCCAAGCATCTAGCCCCGACGGTGTGTACGTCAACGGCTTTGTCTCCTACAACCCGCCGTGTCCCGTCAGCGACCTCCCCAATTCGCTCACGGACCCGGCCGCGCTTGGGGAGTGGGTGGTGATGGACGAGCTTTGTTACGAGAGTTTCCCGCGGCGAAAGGCAACGACTACCGGCAAATACGTGCTTTGGAAAGAAAACTTCAAAGGACGGCAACCTCACTTGACGCAAACCGCCGAGGATCCTTACGTGAACCCCGCAGGGGACAACCGTGTAGCCGGCGGGGTCGTGTCAATGGCGATGGCGCACAGCGCGTGCTGCGATGGAGTGTGGATGCGGGGAATGCACTTGGAAGACACGTACGGCAGAAGCGACGCGTGTGTCAGCGTAACTCGCGAGTACCACACGACGAGCTGGAAAATAAAGAAAGTCACAGATGACGTCCGCGGACGCGCTGGCACGCACGGTGTGAACCCGTGGATCGCGGAGTTCAACGACGACGGGTCGTTGTTGAGTTTCTGGAACAGATCGGGAGACGCGGGGGGGTATTGGCGCTGGACGGCGGGTGAAGTTTTTCTCGCGAATGGATTGGCCTCGGACTTGCCAATCGCGGTGCAGATGGACCGAGGGAGCTTGGGATTCGAGTACCCGTACGAAAGGACGTTTCCCCCCCCAAGGATCGTCACACCGGCCTCAACGTGTAACCCGTCAATAGCGATTTCATCCAGCGCGTACAGAACTTGCGTCGAGAACTTGCTCGTCGATAACGCGGCAGGTAAAATCAAAATCGCAATCGTGCCCCTGTACTTCACCACCAGCGACGTGACAGGTACGTATTGGGGCTTTCCCAAATCCAGGCACACTGTTTACTGACCCTCTGTGACTGTTTGAGTGCACGGCCGGCGTTAAAAGAAAGTGCACTACATACAGCACAAGTGCACTGTTTGCCCATACAGTACACCCACACTCGCCGACTCGCGACTGACACTTTTCGTTCACAATCACAGACGTCGACACGGCGGCGGTCGCTTCCCACTTCGCCGGAGGCGCGGACTCCACGAAATTCGCCACGTGGTGGCGCGAAGGCTCGTTTGGCCGGCAAAACGATATCGAGCTCGTGGTGTTGGACCCCGTGCCGGTGAATTTACCCGAGTGGGTCAGCGACGCGGATGCGAGTTCTTTGCACAACGCGCGACGCACCTCCACGGCTTGCAAAGCCGAGATTGCGACGTACGGCGCCGACTCCGTGGGGTTTGCGAGCGAAGATTTGCGAACTGCGAACTCGGTTTGTTCTCAGTCCTCCGACTGCGTACGCCACGCCTGGAAGTGGGACTACACGCGCTGTGACGGGAACTGCAAGGTTTACGGCTGGGAGGACGTTGAGTACAGCGCTGACTACACGTGCGTTGACTTGGTTGGCAAAAGCAAGCCGGGCGATTCGAGTTCCACGGATGTCGCGATGACGGGCGTGCAGCTCCGCGCAAACGCCAACGCCGCTAGCGGGTTTTACGGCCTCACGGATGACACACCCGCGTACAAGTGCGTTGAGGACACGAACTTCATGAGCACCAACCAGCAACACTTGACCGGTCGCGTCGGTGACATTTCTATAGACCCGTCAACGTACCACCGCGTGGTGTGGAGCACGTGGAGGACGCGGTGTTCCGGGTACGGCGGGTCTGGTCATTACCGGTTGCACGTCAGCGACGTCGGGTGGAAAGAATTCGGGAGCTCCATGACAGTGGGGACGACAACGTTTGCGAGTTTGAACGGCGGGATTTCTCAAAACGACGCCACGCCGTCGCGGCTGGACGGCGAGTCCGCAAATTCGGCGTACGCGACTCCCAAAGGCGCCGTTGGGACTTTCATTCACGAACTGGTCCACTCGTTCGGAGTGAATAATCACGCGAGAGCGTGTGTGAATGACGTTACCAATCACCTGGGTGTTGGTGAGTACGGTTTTTTCAACTTGCCTTGTCGAACCACGGAGTACGGGAGCTGGATGTCAATAATGGGCAAAAACGCGGGGACGTCGGCGACGCACGTCCACGCGGGTACGATGTACGACATGCACTTGCTGCACTTAACTGATGTGCATGTCATTAAAAGCAGCGGCACGTACACCATAAAACCTTTGAATTCGTTGACCACGACAGGCGGCACGGATAAGCGCGCGGCCGTTGTGCAGTTCACGGATCAGCACGTCGACACCGCCACGGCGGATTGGACGAAAATCGCGCCTCCTATTTGGGCCGAGTTTCGCGTCGCATCCGGCGTGGATGTCTCGCTCGGGTGGGACGAGTACGCGGGGAACACCGACGGAGTCATTCTGAACTGGGGACACCAGGTACGTGATGGGCGTTTCCCAAATCCGACACACACTGTTTCTGCCGCCCCTCTTTGAGTGCAACACTAAATACTACTAGTAACACTAATAGTACTACTAGTTACATTTACCAGAGCTGGCAACTGTTAAAAACCCATACTCAAGACTCAAGACTGACCCTTTTCCTTACCAATCGCAGTACGGGGACGTTCTTTTAGATTTGGATTACGGGACGCCCAGTTTTGAAAACAGTTTAGCGGACGTCAGTTTGAAACCCGGGGCCTCGTACCGGGTGAACCATTTTTTAGACGGTTCGATTTGCGGCACCGTGACGTTTTCAAACGTCGTCGTGGCGAACGATAAATCCAGCGTCACGTTCAGTGTGACGTACGCCGCGACGTCTACGGGAGGCGGCGACATTGAAACGTTCTACGCGGGTTCCGCGCCCTGGCCGCACACGAAATACGCCGACTACCCGCTCTCCACGGTGAGCGCTTACGAAAATAACGGCGAGTTCTCTACGTCCTCGGGGTACAGCTCGATATTTCACGGTGTTACTAAAGCACTCGCGGTGGTCGTGGCGGTGATTATTGCCGTAGGTCACACGTAACGGGCGACCTCGCAGCGCGCGTATCATACTGTAATTATTTTGTTGATTTTCGACTCTTCGTTTCGTCTCTTCAAGTCGTTTCCAAAACTGGAAACTCAACATCAATCTCGGTCGCGCGCGTCGCGATCGATGACAGTGGTGCCGGTCTCGCCGCCGGTCGCCTCCACGGACTTCGTCCCAGGGAAGAAGAAGATCCCGGGATGGGACGGGAAGGACTCACTTTGCGAGGTTTACTTCGAAACGTGCAAACGCCTGGGGTGCACGGCGAACAGCGAGGTGGTCCGGCAGCTCGTCCGCAGGGCGCGACTTCTCGCCCCCCTGCCCACGTGGAGGGTGGCTGGTAAGTCGCGCCTTGAGATGTTGCACATGGCGTTCGACCACATGGACTTAGACAGGAGCGGGACGTTAAGTGTTTCCGAGCTCGTGGGTTTCGCGCGGGGTTTGCACCCGATCAAAGTCCACGGCGACGTGCGGGTGATGCTTCGGCAGATGGATTCGGACGGCGATCGTGTTATTTCGCGCGACGAGTTTGTCCGCGCGATGCGACCTATTTCGGATTCCTTGGTGATTGAGGAGTTCACACAAGGCATCCTAGAAACCCTTTCCTCGAAGCCGCCCCTTGGTGATTTCGAAACGCGCGAATCGAAACTCGCGGTCGTGTTTCGGCACTTGGACGTGGACGGATCGAACTCGCTTGACGTGGATGAGCTGATCGCGATCTTCATGGACGACGCCGAGCCCGACCCTGCGCTGGCGAGGAAAAACGCAAAGGCGCAGCTCGATTGGCTTGACACCGACTCAAACGGCGTGGTGTCACAACCTGAATTCGTACAAGCCACCAACTTCATGTACGCATACATGACCGACGAGGACTTTCACAATCAGTGCGCTGAAATGGTCAACACAAAAACTCACGCGTACGATTTTTCGCGCGCCTTCCTCGGACCGAAAGGCGCTGAAGGTACGTCCCCGCGTTTCCCAAATCAGGCGGCACACTGTTTTATCTCTAACGCTGGTGACTGTTGACTAGGCCATCGCGATATACAAGGCCCTGACACTTTTTTTTACCTATCCTAAGCCGTGCTCCCGGCGCTCGCGCTCGACAAAACCTTCACGCACCTTTCTTTGCGCGGGTGCGGGTTACGGAACGCCGGTTGCGCGTTGATTTCAGAAGCGCTGCGTGGGCATCCGACGTTGCGGTATTTGGACATCGGGGACAACCCCGTGTCCGCTGGTGGCGCGCGCGAGCTCGCAGTGTTGGTGAGCGACACAAAATCGATCCGCGATCTGCGCTTCGACGGGACGCATTTCACGCGGGGGTTCAGCGACGTGTCGTCGATTGATTTGGAGTTGGACGAGACGAGAGTGACGGCCGAATTACTACGCGCGGCGTTGGCCAGGAACAGGCTGCCTCCCACACCAAACAGTGTGGAACAGATCTCCAACATGGACTTTCCGAAGTTCTTGTACACACGGAGGCACGAAGTGAAGAAGCTGTTCCTTTCCATCGCGGGCGAGACCGGAAAAGTTTCTTTCCGCGAACTCGAGGAAGGTTTGGGCACTCTTTCCGAGGAGTGGTCGCGCGTTTCGGAACATTTAAAAAAGTTCATCAATCCACGACGTGTATTCGGCCTCGAGGACGGTACGGAAACTGCCGACCTGGACGGCGACGGAATGCTTTCCTACGCCGAGTTCACGCGCGCGCTGCACACGGAAGGAACGAGGGTGGCGGTGCTCGGCGCGTGCGTGCAACGAAGAGTGCAGCTGAAGGTTATTTTTTACGCCCTGGCGGGTGAGTCTGGGCGGCTCACGCTTGGTGAACTCGCGAACGGCGTGGAACGCGTTTTGTTGGAGCAAGCGGACGACCACTGGGGGTTTTCGGTGGAGGAAATGCGCGGCGTGATCAACGCCGAGGTGTTTCGAGACGCATCCACGGACGAAATTTTGGATCACGAGCACGGAACCGACAACGCGCTTTCCTGGGGGGAGTTCTACGCGCGACTCGTGGGGCTGGCGGAAAGGGGGTGAAAAGATTTCGTATCATTGGAGGCACCATTTGAACGATGTACGAGCGGTACTCTGTACATTAGTAGTACGTCTTTTTTGTAATACAAGCGCAAACAAGGGCGTTCCAGACGAGCGCGGCGAGAAATCGCGAAACAGGAGAAACGAAAATTGGCAATCGAATCGAATTTTCGGGAATATCGGATCCTTCCCGAAGCTTCTTGGGGGCCTCGCGTGGCACGTCGATGACGCGATATCATCGTATCGTATCGTATCGTATCGCGTGCGTCGTTCGACGTGACGACGTGCTTACGCTACGCGAGATATGGACTTGAAGTTGTTGTGCACTTGCCTCTTGGCGTTGTGCACCTCGCCCGTCTTGAGCTCCTTGCTCTCGTCAAGCGAGTCACGGCGCAAAGCCTTCGCCTCCTCCTTCTCAGCTTCGTTGCAGTGGCGGCAAGACATGGTTTGCTTCTGAGGCAGCTGTAGCTGACGCTGCGAGAACTCCTTCTTGTCGCGTTGCGTGTCTGTTACGGGTGGGGTGGATCGAGAAGGACGTGAAGGGCAGGCGGGTGAGACGGCGGGGCCACGAAAGGTGATTGTTGTTAGTTTTACCACCATTTCGGCAGATTAAAGAAGGGATCTCGTGGACTCGTACCGCAGTCCTTGCACTGGAACGGGCCGTGGCACCCGACGCGGTTGTGAGTCACGACGTCGTGCATCTTGGTCATGATAAGGAACTGGGAAACGAGTGGAGCACGAGCGGAGGCGCGCGTGGAATGAATGCGGCGTCGTGTCGTGGCTTTTTGTTGAGTCACGCTGCGCTGCGTCAGCTCAATCACGCGCCAACGAAAAAGCTCTTTTTCACCCCGCGACGCTTCACGCGCCGCACTTCGTGTCTTCTTGTCTTCGTCGCTTCGTCCGCCCTCCAAGGCATCAAACGTGGTGCGCCCTCCAAGACCAAGGCGATCGCGAAACACGGCGGATGGCCTATGGACCACACCGCCGCAAACTAAATCACAAATCACATCCACCAGAAACTCACGGAGAAGCTGCTTGTGAGCGACTGCACGTAGTGCCACCACTTCGGGGGCAAATAAAGCGCATCTCCTGGTTCCAACACCACGTCCTGAAACGGCGCGTTTAGGAATTTCGGAAACGCCGTTCGCAGCTCGCGCGCGCAATCAAAGTCCGGATCCACGCGGCTTACGTTGCGTTCCTTCAAATCGGTCGACGCGTACATCGCGTCTGTGTGCTCCGGCGCCCAAACACGCACGTACTTTTTACCGAAAACTTGCGTCAAAAGGTTGTGCGTGGGGTCAGTGTGTGTCGGGGAGACGGTTCCTTTCGGACCGAGCCACGCGTTTACTGCGCGAAGACCGGGCTTGTTCGCGTCGTCGTCGTCGCCACCATGTGTAGACACTTTTGCACACAGCGTTTCCTCCCCCGTGCGGCGCTCGTTCCCTAGCGGCGTTTCCTCTCCACACTGAATCAGCGTTAGAGCGCAGTAGTCAGGCGTGACGATGTCGCGTCTCAAACAAGGAATCTGGTCAAACAAAGCGTGCTGCGCGAGGTACCCGGTCTGGTATTTCGTTGGTTTTCTCGCGGCGTCGCTCGTCAAGTCGCTCGTCAAGGCGCTCGTCAAGGCGATCGTCAAGTCGCTCGTCTCGTCGCTCGTCGCGTAGCTCGGTGGTGCCACGTATTCGTCCAGAAATTCCCCAAACGGCAACAGCGACTGCGCAAACGTTTCGTGCATGAAGTGCTTTCCCAGCTCCACTGGGACGGTTCGTGTTCCCGCGGTTCTTCGCAAATACTCGGGGTGTTTCCATTTCGTAAACGCGGGCCATTTCTTGGCGAGCCCGCGCAGCACCACCGGTTCGCCGGAAACCATCCAGTCCAAAAGAAAACGTTCAAGCGACGGCAACGCGTCGAATTGCGGTATGGGGGACCTTTTGGCAGCTATTTGCGCAACAACGGCAGCGAGCTCAGGCTCGTCTTTCTCACCATCGGTGATACCTTCCGTACGGACACGCGAGTCACCCAGAGACCCGGGCGGCAGCGCGGCGGAAATTTCGTCCAGGGTCGCGTCGCCGCCGAGCGTGACTTCGTGCCGGGGTCGTTTTCTGGATGTTACCGGTTTTCCGTCGCCGTCCTCTAAATTCGTCACGAGATCGTGCGCGCGTCCAATAGCCACCTCCAGCGCGTCTCGAAACGCGCGTCCGCCGAGAAGACTCGCGACGTCCAAAACATTTAGCGCTTCGCGCGGCGACGCCGTACTAGTCGTATTAAACTCCGCCGCGTCCACTTTCGCAAGGCACGCGATGACGTACAGGTCACGCCACGCCTCGTTGACTTTCTTCCAGTCCCCGGTGTGCATTTTTTCCCACGCCAGGTCCACGAGCACGCCACATGAGTCTCGGACTTTGCGGAAAGTGCTCTCCATGTCGACGCAGTCCCCACAACGCGCCGTCTGCAGATTGTCCAAAGCGCGCTGAAGCATTTTCACCGCCGACCTCCCGCCCACGGCCACGAGGCGTTCAAAAAGAGACTCGAGTTCTGTGCGGCCGGGGGTGCCGGGCGCGATGAACGCGCAGACGTGTGACGGGCACGTGCGTAGCGAAAACATTTCGCGTTCCAGGACGTGAACGGCGGTGGCGCGCGCGCCACCGCGCGCCGGAGGTGTGACTTGAGTTTTCTTTTTAGTAATGTCAACAACGAAAAGCGCCAGGCGTTGGATTGGACAAATTCAGCTCGCCGCTCACTCGGTGCCGCGCTGGCCACCCCCCTTGGGTTTTCGGGTAGGTCAGTGCACCGCCGCGGATGTCTCGCGCCGGTACCACGGACAACGGCGAACCCTCCGTGGCTTCCGTGTCCGGCTTCGAACAAGACCTGGCTGATTTAATCCACGATCACGTCACCGAGTGCGGCGGCGATTTGCGTTTCGAGTCGTTCCGTATGCGATGGCAAGCGCGGTGGTTTTCGTTCGCGCACAACGCCCGGCTGGTGGAGCTGCTTGAGGGGGAGTACACGCAGATGCTGTTCAGCGCGGCGTTGCCGTACCTTAGCGGCGATGGCCCCACGGTGACGCGAATCACGGGTTTGTACGCCCTTTACTTGCTGTACCACACCTCGCAACTCAAACCTACGGTGCGGATTTACGTCACACCGCGGGACGTTTGTAGAATCGCTGATTTGGTGAACGCGTGCGTTGCTTTGGGCGCGCATGACGCGGTACGGGCGGCGAAGGACTTACTGGACACGCACGCGCTTGTGGTTGGGGTTTCCGATCGCGTACGCGAGGAAGCGTTGGAAGACGCGCTCGCGGGTTTGGCGCCCACAAAGAAAGGTAAAAAGCCAACCCCGAAGACGAAACAAAAACGAAACCGCAAAGGATGCGCGACGGATCAGGAGTCACACGACGACGCGATGGAAAGTGAATCGGAAACAAGGGTAGATGAAATACACGAGGGTGATGCATCAGACAGAGACCATCAAGATCCGCTCGTCCAGCTCACCGAACACGTCCAAACCGCGTCGCAACGGGCGCTGGCGCACTTGCGGAAAACGCGCGTGCCCGAATCCTTCGCGGCGCTTTCGGAGAAATCAGGGAAGTACGCCGCCGTGGTGTGCGCTTTGCGCGGCGGGTCCGGTACCGCATCTTCAGGAAAACCCGCGGGCGGAACAAGCCTCAGGGGCACCACCACCATGCACGAGCTCGTGAAAAAGCAGGTGGTGAAGTACGACGAGTTGTTAAGAGCGGCGCTGAGGCCGGAGTTGATGGATTTGCCGCGGGCGCGACGCGAAGGAAACGGAAACGGCCTTTCTAGCGCGGGGGGCGCGTTTTCCCGGCAACACGTCACGGCGACGGCGCCGGGCCGTGGGACGCGAGGGGACGGAAGTAAAAAGCGACCGCCCGCGCTTGGAAAACCCTTTCGGCTCAACGAAACCGCCAGGTTCGGGTCCATGCCCGAGTTTCCGAAAGCGGACGCGGAGGACGCAGGCGGCGGCGCAGGGAACAAGAAATCCAAGCTCGGGTGAGCACGGTAATTAGGGATGTCATGGAGAGGTGTCATTTGAACTCGTATTTGTAAAAACAATGCATTTTTTTGCGATTACAAAAGCAACCGCTGCGAACGTACAATCGCGACCGTCGTTTCGCGGTCGCTTCGCGGTATCGCGGAAAGGAACAAGGGCACCACACTGTTTCGTCGCTCTCGAAACGACCACCTTGACGGCTCGCCATGACAATCACACCCCGCCCGGTTTGCACACGCACTCGTCGCAGTCGTCGTACTTCGCGCCGCAGGTGCAGTCCCCTACCGCGGCAGCGGCTTTCTCGGACGCGGCTTGCATTAGCGGCAGCGGCGCTCTTAAAAGCACTAGGCCTTGCAGGCGCGGGTTGGTCCACGCCGCGGCCGCGCCAGGTGACAATGATTCGTGAATGGGCTTACCATTCGGCGCCCTGAACCCGTAGGCGTGGTACAACCGCCGCGCCGCGACGTTTGAGGCGTGCACGTGCGTGTAAATGAACCCCGCGCCCCACGACGCGGCGACGTCGCTGCTCGCCTCCAGCATCGCACTCGCGCTTCCTTTTCGCCGCGCCCCCGCATCAACGGCGACGTTGTCGATGTACACGTACGTCTCGCCGTGCCGTACGCACAGGCCGTTGACTTGCGAGCAACACGGGCCGTCCCGCGTGCTGACGTCAAGACACCCCACCAAGCCCATTTGCGGGACGGACGCCATCAAGCACAAGCACTTGCGCGACGGCCCGCTCGGTTTGTGTGTGCGTTCCCGCAAAGCTTTCCTTTCCCGTTGCGCGAACTCCCGCCTGAATGTCGCCACGAACCGCGGCGGGAACGGCAGTTGCTGCCGGGCTTCCAGATCTTCATAAAACGCCACGGCGCGCAGCTCCGCGGCGACTTCAAACTCGGACGCGTCCGTCGCGACGATGACTTGCAAGCCGCTTGGTAGGATTCGTCGTGCGATTTGCGCGGCCTGGTCTTCTTCAAGGGGAACCAATGTAGTTTGCAGGTCCTCATTCGTCGTCGTTTCGTCATCACTCGTTCTCGTCTCCCCAGCCGGTTTGATCAAGGAATTGGAAAGAATCGCGACGAGGGGTTCGGGGACCAACGTCGATCGCACGGGGGCGGCTTGTGAGCCTCTGCCCGGGGTGACGTTCCCGGAACCGCTCCCAGCCGCGACGGCGCTGAAACCCACGATCCCACTTCGTCGTCGTCGTTCCCTCACGTGTTGTGCGTGCCAAGATACGCATACCCGGGGCCCTTTCTGTCTCACCGGAAGCCGTGTTCCTCCACCCCCAAACAATCGTCCCGTCACGTTTTTGGCCCCTCCCGTGTCGACGTCGATGTTGTGTCGCCCGCTGCATCCCGCGCGGCAAGCCGCGGAGGCGGCGACTCTGGCGAGCGCCACCGTGGACATCCAACCACCCTTCCCCGAACACCCCGCGCGAAAGCAGGTCTGTGGTCGAACTCGAGCGCGTCTGCTCGTTCCAGGAACCCGCGCGGAGGTGGACTGGCGCGCCGCGAATGAGCTATCCAAGGCACGCGTCCTCGCCTCTCCCTTGCTGATTTGTGACCCCCAGCACTCAGCAAAATCAAGAAAATGGTGTGCCGCCACCTGGACAGAAAAGGGGTACACGCACCTGCAATTTGCAGAAAGTCAACACTCCCCTGCAAGCTCATCTCATCACGGCCGTGCCTTGCTCGTGCCGAGGAGATGGTCCAATGCAGCAGCGAGAGCGCCAGGCGACACGCGGCGACGAAAAAATTTCACTCCCACCTTCTTCGTCCCTTTTCTCTCCCTTCCTTCGTCACACGCTTCGACGCCCCCCCTTTCCACTGAGCCCCCCTTTCCACTGAATCCATGGCGGCGCTCGCCTCTCCCCTGTCCTGCGTTTCCGCCGTGCGCGGCGTCCGCGTCGTTCCCCGCGCGCGCGTCGCCCCCATTTCAAGGCGCCCCGGCTTCGTCGTGAACGCCATGGGCCCCGAGATGAAGGGCGCCATCGACAAGCTTCTGAGCAGCAACAAAGTGGTGGTGTTCATGAAAGGCAACAAAGACGCGCCTAAATGCGGGTTCAGTAACACGGTGGTGCAGGTGTTCAAATCCATGGACGTGCCTTTCGAAACCGTTGATATCCTGGCGGACGACGGCCTGAGAGCGGGCATGAAAGTCTACTCCGACTGGCCCACGTTTCCCCAGGTGTACATCGACGGCGAGTTCTTCGGCGGGTGCGACATCGTGGTGGACACGTACAAGGACGGCACGCTGAAGGAAACCGTTGATGTGGCGATGCTGGCGTGAGACAGGAGGAGAGGAGACGTGGCGACGCAGGCGGTTAGGGGTACGACTGACGTGACGTGACGGTTTGGGGTTACTAAACCCGCGATCGACGGAAAGAAAGCGCGACGCGAGATTAGGTTTAGGTATGAGTTTTTCTCAATCGTCCAGACGCGTATACTCCGGGTCCCTCAAATCACTCCCCCCCTGCTGCCCCTTCCGTCTGCGTCTCCGTCGTCGCCTCGCGCACATTCCGTGCGTCTGGGTCCGTCAAGGTTATGAGCCTCTTTTGCCTTTTCGCGGTTTCGTTCGAGTCGGGCGCCGCGCGCTTCACCGCGATGGACGACGGCGCGGGCGCCGCGGATTCGCCGCTCGAGTAGGAATATTTCGACCGCTTCGACAACGAAATTTTCGTGTGCAGGTCCACGTACGTCGCGGTTTTCGTGGAGGTGTCAAAGAAAAACACCATCGTGCCTAACATAGGGTCGTTCTCCACGTCCACGGCGTATTTGTACTCCCGGATCCAGTGGTACTGTTCCGCGGTTTTGGAATCGGGAGCAGAGGCGAACACGGTTTCCAAAGTCGGATCGGCGGGGAGCATCAAACCAAGCACCTTGGACGGGCCTTCCCCTGTCGTCACCGTGAACGGCTTGGCGATAGCTCTCTCCATCGCGGCTGACTTCTCGCTGTCGTTGGCGCCGGACAGCACACCCACGTCCTTCGTCGGGTCTTCGTCAAACACGAAGTGCAGGTGGTCGCACCGCAAGCGCTTGAAATCGGGAAGCACGGGGATGATCTCCACCGGGGTGACCCCCGCCTTTCCGCTGACGTGCGATGGGGCGCGCTTGGCGCTGGCGAAGGAGTTTTCTATCGCGGCGATCTGCCGCTCGCGAGACGACAGCCCGTCGTCCTCCACCCCGAAATCACCACCAACGCCGCCCGCCTTGCCTTTCGCGTAAGCCTGTTCGCTCCGCCCCAAGTGTTCCGGCATCGTGGCGCTTGATATGTACTGCGTGTTCATGAGCCAAAGCGCTTTTGAGAGGTCAGGCCTTTTCACGTTCTTGCCTCGTTCCACCAAACCAGTCCTGGCCTTGGCGCCGTCTCCGTCCTCGAGCAGCGCGGCGTCCGCCTTGGCCAGGGAAACGCGCGTTGTCGGTACCCGAAACGCGCGCGCCACCATCGGGTCCAGCGTGATGCCCAAGTCACTCACAAGCGCCGCGTCTTTCCGCATTTCGTCCTGCAAGTCCGCATGGCTGTACTTCACGAACGACCCCGTACCCACCGGCACTCGTAGAAACTTCCAATCCACCGGGACCGCCGGTAAATCGTTTTTGAACTCGATCGGGCACAAAAACGCGGTTTCGCGTTTCAACTGGTTGCCGGTGGGTTTACTACCCGGACCCGGTTTGGCCACGGGTTTTTTACCACCCGAACCCCCAGAAGGCTTTCCAAGCCTCTGCTTCTCCTTCGCGTGCTGCCGTTCCTTGCGAATGCGGCGCTCCTCCTGTGAAAAGTAACGGAAACGGTGGGTTGATCGGAGGCGAGGTGAGGGAATGCCGCGGGAAACAAATGAAATGGATGGGGGAAAGGAGGGAAGTGAATCACACCGACGCGCGGGTTTGGATTTGGGGTGCACCACGCTTGATCGGCGCGCGTGGAAAACACAACACGTACCTCGGTCTCCTGCCTCCTTCCGGGTGGCGCGGGAGGGTGATCCATGCCGATGCGCGCGGCGACCGGGCCGTCCCGTTCGCGCACGGCAGGGTGACCGTAGGCTGCGTCGATCGCGCGCCAAGAGAAAAAAGAGGAGAGTGAAAAGTTTTTCCAGTTTTCGTCCCTTGCAGTTTTCCACTGCAGCCGCCGCCAGCAATCGGCAGTGTTTTTCCTTCGCCGCATTCGCCCTGTCCGTCTCAGATCGCCCCGCACTGCGCCGCTTTGCTTCTGCGTCTGTGACCATGGCCACCACCGCCCCCGCTGGCGACCGCCCTGCCGCTGCGTTCAAGCCCCTCGACGTTGACACCAGGACCAAGACAATGGCGCAGATGGAGTTTTACTTTTCCGACTCCAACCTGCCTCGGGACAAGTTCCTCCGGGAAACCGTGGAGGCGGATCCGGATGGGTTCGTGGATATCGGGCTGCTCGTGACGTTTTCCAGGATGCGCGCGCTGTTGGCGCCATTCGGAGGGTCGCACAACGACGAAACCATCGCTTGTGTGGTTGAGCTTCTGAAAACCTCGGACCAGCTCACCGTGAGCGACGACGGGAAACGAGTCAAACGCACCGCCGCCGTGCGCTCGCGCGAAGAGGTGGACGTGGAGGTCGAGCGTCGGTCGGTGTACGCCTCGCCGTTCGCCATGACCGCCACGATTGACGACCTTACTTTGTTCTTCGGAAAGCACGCGGCGGTGAGAAGCGTGCGCCTAAGGCGACACATCACGAGCAAGGACTTCAAGGGAAGCGTGTTCGTGGAGCTGGAGAACGCGGGGGCGTGCCAGGCGCTGATCGACGGCCCACCCCTGGTGTACGAAGGCGTTACCATCGCGGTGATGATGAAGAAAGCGTACCTGACGCAGAAAAAGGCGGACCGCGTGGAGAAGGCGGAGGCGAACGCGGTGGCGGCGGCGGCGGCGGCGGTGACGAAAGCGGCCGCGAAGGCGGCGGAGCCGGCGGGCGGGGACGACGATGCCGAAACCGAAGAAACCGAAAAAACCGCCGACGAAGACGAAAAAGATAAAGAAAAAGAAACCCCGGGGGCCCCAGTAGAGTTCACGCCCGGTTTGCTTTTGAAGTTCACCCTGGGGGCTGGGGTCAGTGACGGGGTTCGGCGTGAGGACGTTTCGGAAAAATTGCAGAACTTCGGCACCATCAAGTTCATCGATTTCAAGATGGGCGACACCGACGGGTGCGTTCGGTTTGAAGACGCCGCGGTGGTCGGCGCGATACTCAAAGAGCACGCCACGACGCCGTTGGAAATCGGAAACGTCCCCGCGGCATTCGAGTTGATGGCTGGCGACGAGGAAACCGCGTACTGGGCGGCCCTGGTGGCTCGCGCGGGCCAAGGCGGAGGCGGCCGCGGGGGCGGGAGAGGAGGCGGCCGAGGAGGTGGCCGAGGAGGGGGACGCGGCAGAGGCGGCGCGCGCGGCGGCCGAGGCGGCAGAGGCGGAAAGCGAGGCGGCGACGGCGGCGGCGGCGGGGGCAAGCGCGCGCGCAACTAAGTGTTGGGCGAGTACCGGCAGTAGTCGGTCGGTAGTCGGGTACCTAGTGCTCGGTCGGTATTGTACATTTCGTTGCATGATCGATCCTTCACAACAACCTCACGTACATCACTCCTTTCCGTGACCGCTCGAGAACCGCACTCGCCCCTCCAGCACGGCGGACGCGTGCGTTCGCGTGAGACACGCGAGTTCCCTCCGGACGTACTTTTCCAATTTTTTGGAGTTGGATTCGTCGCCCTCGTTGTGATACACGTTTTTGTGTAGCGCCTTGGCGAAGTCCCCGTTTCCTGACGCTAGCGCGTTGTCGTACGCGATGGCGCTTCCATAGAAGCCCTGTTCCAACTCGTTCAACAGTTTCGAAACTCGAACTCGAACTCCCTCCGCGTGCACCCGGTGCTCGACGTCGTCCTGGTACGTGTCGTAGAAAACTTGAGCCACCCCCTTTGCTGATTCGCCCTCCACACGCAAACGTTTCAACAACAGCCACACGTGTAGCACCAACACGGAGTGCTCGCCTCGGAAGCTCTTCTCTACGCCGAATTGTTCGTGCCAATTCTCGTCGTCGCACACCGTCCGCACCGCCGCGTATAACCGGTCCGCCGCCCTTTGATTGGTGGATTCGGTGGAGTAGAACCCGCCGAAACTCAGCAGCGCTTTGATGAACAAATTGGGGGTCTGTTTGGGAGTTACTGCTGAAGGTTCATCACGGTCAACAACAGACGACGCATACGCCGTCTCCTCGATTTCTAGGCTACGTGGTTGTTCGGTGAATGCATTTGGGCCTGGTTTGTCGCTCCCCAGCGCTCCAGCCCTTGTCGCCTTGCCTCTGGAACGTGCGCTACGTGGTTTCGTTGTGAGCGCGGCTGATGAGGCTGGCTTGTCGATCCCCAGCGGCGTCCCGGCCGCCAAGCTCGCCTTGCCTCTGGAACCGGACGGGGAACAAGGCCAGTCACGCGAGGCGGATGACGCACTCGTCGCGCGCGCGGCGTTTGGGGCGGAACACGCGCGCGCGAATGCGCCCGCGTACGCCACGCGATCGAAACTCACGAGGTCGCAGTGGGAGACATGCGCCGAAGCCGCCGCGCGGCGGAGCAACGCCGCAGCCCTGGACACGCGCGACATCGGAGACCACGCGTCGACTCGATGTGTCAAGTGGCGACGTGGCGCAAGTGGCGTCTGTTTTTTGAGGACCAAAAAAAAGTTTTTGTGCAGACGATTCGGCGGTCTGATTTAGAATCTCTCTGACTGTTTGCCCATACGACTTCGATTCGGATGTGACGCTTTTGTTTTGGAAATCTCGCCAGCTTTCACCATTCGACTCGGCGCGCCGATGAACGAGATGCAGCAACCCCCCGCCCCCGGCGGTGAGGCTGACTTGTTCATGGGCGGTACGTTAAGGGTCCCTAAACCCTAAACTCATTTCCCCCCCCATCACGCGTGTCTTAACCCACCCTCTGGCTTTCAATCTCAAAACTCCAAAACACCAGGCGATCCCGCCTCTGTTCCCGCGCCTCTCTCCGACTCCGCCTCCGCGAGCGCGGAGAACCTGGCTGGGATGTCCCTTGACCAGGCCGGCGGGAGCCCATCCGAGTTCGCGGCTGAGTTCCCCACGCAAACCTCCGGACAGTTCGCTTCCGAGTTCCCAGCGGAGGGCGAGACGATGACGAGCGCGCCCGAACCGGCTGCTTCCGATCAAGGCCAAGGCGAGTTCACGCAAGGCGACTTCACGCAAGGCGAGTTCACGCACGCGCCCGACGCGTACCCCGCGAACACTGACCAGGGAGAACTGATGGGCATGCAAAACAACGACTTTGCGTCGGCAGGAGACTTCGCGTCATCAGGAGACCTCGGTCAGAGCGACCAACCCCCTGTGATGGGTGACATGATGGGAGGACAGATGAGTGGCGACATGAATGATTTCACGTCTTCCGGCGACGCTAATCAGATGCAGTCGAAAGATTTCACGGGCGAAGCGCACGCGCCTCAGGAGCAGCAACAGGATGATTTCTTCACCGAAGCGCCGCAAACGCAACAAACGCCACCTCCGGCGCATCAGTCCCATCAAATCGACGACTCCGCGATGCGCGCGTGGAAGGCGAACCAGCAGTCGGCGTACGCGGAGAAGCGAATCGCGGAGGAGCGAGAGTTGAAGCACATCAAGGAAGAGGCGCAGGCGGAGCGTGAGCTTCTTTACTCGCAAAGAGAAAAGCAGATCGCGAACGCCAAGCAAACGAACCGGGAACGCGAGGTCGTGATGGAAGCGTCAAAGGGCGAGGGCTGGGAAGCCGTGCTTAACCTGATTTCCGACGAGAACCTGGTGAAGGACAAAAACACGGACCTGTCCAGGTTCAAACAAATGCTCATCAAGCTGAAACACCAGAAACCGATCACGAGCGCGTGAGGCGTGATTGCGGACGCGAGAGAACCGTGTAGGTTGTATTATCAGCATGGAGTACTCTAGGCATCAGATTTCTCTGAGATAACATATGAGTAAGAAACCCTACCCCTTTGACTTGGCTCAAATCCTGGTTACAACGCTCCACTACGTGGGATCCCCTTAATACACCCTTTTTGGTTTCGGCGGGAACACGTTTAGAACAGCTGCGCGAGCGCCGCGGCGCCGGCGACTGCGGCGGCGACGGCGGCTATCGCCTTGACGTCCACCCCGTCTTGCACTTTTTGCGTCGAGGCTTGGTCGCCGGACAGCGACGTGGCAGGCGTAACGCGCTTCCCCCCGTTCGCCTCCATCTCCGCAATAGCCGCGAGCTCCTTCGCCTTGGGCGGCCCCGCAACGTGCGTGGTGGACCAGCTGCCGTGCACGCCGAAGGGCACGTAGGTGGGCATCCGCAGCCTCGCCACCGGGCCTTCCTCAAACTTTTTGCTGTCGATTATGACCATCTCCGTGCCGCGGCCGCCGAAGTCGCTGTGCTCGTACTCCGCGTCGTGCACCAGCGCGACGACCCACCCATCATCCTCGCTCGTGGCGTTCTTGCGCGCCACGAAGAACGGCTCCATGGCGAACTTGGTGTCACCAGGGCACCACTCGATTTCCATCGCGCCGCTAAGCGCGGTGGTGCTTGGGAGGGAGACTTGATACGATTAACAAGAAAGTGTCAGTCTCGTAATGTGTATGAGGGATTGGAAAGGGTATAGGAGTGGATCTAGTATTACTAGCCATACAGGGCAGTAATCAGTCTGCGGAATGTGGTGATTGGAAATACTAACCTTTCGTCAACGCCTGCATGGGGCCGTTCACGCCGGCTTCGTTCGTGCCGACCGCCGAGCTCAAGTACATGTGCTGGTACGGCTTCCCGGTGTAGTCCCAACTAGTAATGGGTAGTTCGCACGGCAGGTCGGAAAGGCAGTGGTGCGTCGCCGTGCCTTCGTCGATGTCGATAAGAAACCGCGACAGTTTCATGCGCGGGTAGTTATCCTTGCCGTTCGGCGAGCAGATATCCGTGAAGTAAAGCGTGAACTTTTTTTGTAAAAGAAAAGTGTCAGTCTTGTATATCGCGATGTATGGACAACAGTCACCAGCTGAGAGGTAAAACAGTGTCAGGATTTGGGAAATGCGGGGACGTACCTTGTCCCACGTGCACGTGTCGAACACGATCTTCCCGTCCACGTCTTCGAACCCGTTGACGTGGTGGTACGCGTAGCACCAGTAGTCCGCCTCCACGGTTTTCACTTCCCGGGATTCCCCGCGTCTTGGGAAGATGCGGAACAGCGGCCGGCGGTTGGTGTCTTCGCAAATCAGCTCGGAGAGGCAGCTTTTTACGTTTCGCCAGAAAAGTGTCAGGGCCTTGTATGGTCAAACAGGAACCCAAAATTTGGGATTTTGGAAACGCGGGGACGTACCTTTTCTCGAAGATGTACTTGGTGAACACGGCGGGGAAGTCGATTTTGATCGGGCAGTCGAAGAGGATGTAGTAGTTGTCCGTGACCACGAAGTCGTGGACGTATGAGGCGGGGTAGTCGTACGCTCGCCTGGACACTTCCACCCCGTTCTCGTCAAACTCGTAGAAAACCGCCCCCGTGGTTTCGCTGCGCCAGTCGACTTCGTTGAGAAACGCAACGCACCGCCGTCCGCTTCCGTCCGGCTCGTCGAGGGTGCGGTAGTGTGACGTGTGCATCACGCTGGTTATCGGTGAGGCACCGTGTCCTATGGTATCCAAGGTATCAGGACAAAGCTCGTACGGTTTTTTATAATCCACCGCAAGCAAGTTACCGCCCCAGTTCAACACGTTGTACGCGCCATTTTGCTTCCGCGCCAGGTTCCCCGCTAAGATGTCGTTGAACAACCGCCAGAAAAACGCGGGTTTCCGTGGGTCCGCCGCGGTGAATATCGAAGGCTCCGTGTACTTCCCGAGCGCCTCTTCCTTGTCGAAGTGTTCGGTTCGTACGAACTTGTTCCGGAAATACGCCTTCCCGTCCTTCACCGCGATGGACGTCACCATCCCATCCCCATCCAGGTAGCTCTTTTCGAACCGATCCGCGCCCTCCCCGCGGACGTACATCGCCGGCCCGTTACGCAAAAGCGTTCCCTGCATCTCAGGCGGTATGGTGCCAATCACCTCGGTGATCCACTCGCTTCGTTCGTAGGACAAACCAGGAACACTGGCGTACCCGGTGCTGTAGTCCTTATACGCCTTGTCGAAGGTTTCGCTTTTCGGTTTGGGGACCCGACGCGACCCCACCGCCGACTTGGGGAACGCATCCAGCGGGGTGCTCTTGACGTTCTCCCGGGTAACCCTGGCGGGCTTCGCGGGGGTCTGCACCGCGCGCGTTGTGGTGGTTATGCCTCGGCGGGAAGCGGTGCGTTTTGACCGCACGGAAGAGGCACGCGCGCCCAGCAGCGGGCAGTGGGAAACAGCAGCCATCGTGGGTGTTTTTGGTGGGTGTCAGACGCGTCCGCGCGCAATCAATCGGTATCGCTTTGGTAGACGCGTACGTCTGGTGTGCCCGTTACCTCGGTGCACCGCTTCCCTTTACCGCGAAGGACGACTTCGGAGTAGAGCACGAAACGCGCGCGCCGGGGATTCGCGGGAGTTCCGTGCCGAGGGCAGACGCTCGGGCTGGAATGGAGGCACGGCGCGTGGGGAAATATTTGCGCCACGCGGACCGGTGAGGTTGTCGCAAGTTCGATCGAGATTCGAGGTTTGCGGCTTCTCATTCGCCAGACCGGGCGGACGTGGATTTTCTGGACAAGGGTGAGGAGAGGGAGGGGTTTGGTTGCAAGGACCGGCTCGGAAAACACAGGCAAACAGTCTCATCAGCAAGAGGGAGACTGTATTGGGAAGTTGCGAGGGCGTTTTGGCCAATTTTGCCAAAAAGCGGATGTGCCCACATCGTTTCTTGAGACCGTTGTTGCCTTCGAGGCGGGGGCCGGCCGTTCGGCGGGCGAGTCATGGGCTTTGGCACCCGCGCAGGCGGGTCCCACGGCACCCGCGCGGGCGTTTCCCCCTCCCTGCTCCCCGCTGTGTGGTCCTTGGTCGCGGCGGTGCTCCTTGTTCGCCCGGCCGGAACCCGCGCAGATGTGGCGTTGTTGAGCTTCGACACCGCGGACCTGCCTCTTCGGTTCGTCGGGGCGGCGGAGCACTACCTTAGAGTGAACGACTTGTGCGGGGTGTGCGGCGGTGATGGTAAGACTTGCATGGGGTGCGACGGCGTGCCGAACAGTGCGTTTCGGTACGACGCGTGCGGGTTGTGCGGTGACCCGGCCAGCGTCGAGTTCAACGCCACGTGCAAAGACTGCGCAGATACGGTTCACGGGTCGTTCATAACGGACGACTGCGGGGTGTGTCGTGACCCGGCGAGCGTTGCGTTTTCGCGAGCCGGCGTGCCGGACAAGCACAACGGCGGGTGTGTCGGGTGTGACGGGATTCCCAACTCCGGTAACGAACTGGATGCATGCGGGGTCTGCGCGGGCCTTGGATGCGAACCAGACGACCCGACGAAACGCTCGTGGTGCTGCGACTGCGCGTCCACCGCGTTCGGGACGCACGTCGTGGATTTCTGCTGCGCGTGCGTTGACCGAGCCAGTCATTGGCATTTGCTGTCAGGTGGCACTGCGTTCGGGCCGCCCAAAGCGCACGCGTTCGCGGAACAGGCCTGGGAAAGGGGACGAACCCTGGTGCGCCAATCGCTGGTGGCGACGGAAACCTTTTTGGGTACAACCGCGGCGGAAAAAAACGCCGGCGTCGCGGACGGAACCGCCGATTCAAATGACAACGCGTACGCCGCAAGTTCCGAAATCTACGCCCTCGGCAACGCCGCGTTTGACGCGTTTGCGGAAGGCTGGAGTGTCATGAAAGACCCGTCGCTGTCAAACGACCAATCAGAGTGCTACGCCCTGGTGTACCTTTCGAACAACGCGACAAACCCGAGGGACGCCTGCGGGGTTTGCGGCGGAGGCAACGAAACCTGCGCCGGGTGTGATGGGACCCAGCCTGTTTCGATCCCAAACGGGGGCGGCATTTACGACGACTGCGGTACTTGCGGTACAAGGAACACGCAAATCGACGCGTGCGGGGTTTGCGGCGGGGACAACGGAACCTGCGTCGGGTGCGACGGGATTCCGGGGAGCGGTACGGTGTTCGACGGGTGCCTCGGGTCCAGCGACCCGCGATACCTAACGTTCTTGGGGGAAACAGGCGAGCCCGGGAGCGGGTGTAGCGACCCTAGTGCGTTTAAACTGGCGTGCGAAGCGGGGGAAGGAGGGTGTTGCGGGTGCGACGGCGTGCCGAACAGTGGCGCGACGAGGGACGGGTGCGGCGAGTGCGCGAACTGGGCCACCACGACCAATAAGGTTGTTAACTACACGTGCTCCGGGTGCGACCTCGTTCCGTTCTCGGTGGTCAAACACGACTGGTGCTGCGAGTGCGACGGCGACTCCGGTCATGACAACGACTGCTACCACGACGCCACCGTTTTCGGTGCGCTCGGCCCCGTACCGTTCGACCCGTATTCCGATACCCACCAAGACTATTTCAACGACGTGGGCAAGGCGAGGTATGACGAGTGCGGGGAGTGTCGTTCTGTTTTGAAAAACGGCACGACCTGTCTTGGGTGCGACGGGGTGTACGGCAGCGGCGTTACACACGACGCGTGCGGCGTTTGCGGAGGCGACTGCAGTACCTGCAACGCGACGGTGCGTGTTGGGGCTTTCACCAAATCCAGGCACACTGTGGAGGCCCGATTACGGGTGACTGTTTGCTCATACACGCGGTCCGAAAGACTGACACTATTTTTTTACAATCACAGCAAACTGGGTTGCCGTTTGACTGCGAACAACCAGGCCGCGGGTGGACCGGGATGGACCGGACGTGCTCGTTCCACCGCCTGGCCGGTGCGTCCGGTGTTACGGACGCGTGGGCGCTTTGGAACGCGGCGCCGAACGGCACGGACCCACACGACGGCACCAAGAAACTCCCGCGCGCGGAAACCTGGTACAAACGCTTGAACTCGGCGGACGCTAAACCGTTTCTGGAAACCGCGGTTGGGGAGTGTCGCCAGTATCTGGAGCCGCCGCCGCCGGCCACGCCTCGGGAGCGCCGGGAGTGGGTCGTGTTTCTTGACGGCGCCGAGGAGGGGCCTTACACGCGCTTGGAGTTGGAAACCGGGTCAATCACGGTGACGGAACTCACCGGGGTTTCCGTCGCGGTTCCGCTGTTACCCGCGACGCTGGTTGGTAAGTTGACGCGTTCGGCGCAGACGCAGACGGTGGTGTACGGCGCCACGAGCAGGTACCAAACCCGGGTGGATAGCTGGCGAACACGCATGGCCGGCCGGTTCGTATCGAGCGCGGTTGGTACGGAACAAATGAACGTCGTCAACGTGGACGGGTTCGCCACGAAACTCACCCACTGGGCGGCGGACGCCGAAAGCGGGACGTACGCCTCGGTGGACGGCGGATCGTACGCGACGGGTACCAACGCCAACACCGCAACATCAAACGCGGTTGCTTTCCTCCCCATGGCCGTCATGCCCGGCATGGAGCGCGGTGCGTATTGGGCCTTGGAACCCAAATCCCGCCTCTGCGTTTTACCGAAGCTGGCGACTGTTTGTCTATACATCGCCCAACACGGGACTGACACTTTTTTCCCACAATCGCAGTGGCGTACCCGTACTGCACCGGCGCGACCTGGCGCGGGAGTACGCACCGGACGCACGGCCGGAAGCTTCCTGGGAATTTTCTCGGAATTATTACGTCTGAAAACATCACGGACGCCGGTACCGGGCTTTCAAACCAGGCCTGGAACCCACTGGATGAGTACATCTCCGACGTATCAACCGGCTGGATGGACCAGCGGTGCCAGTGTTCCTGGGAGTGGGAGTACCAAAGCGAACCAATCGCGCCGACCTGTCCAAGGGTGTGGTTCCCGTGGTCAGGTGCGTTTTCCCAACCCCAAATCCCACGGCGAGCGGTAACAGTCACGTAGTACGAAAGCCACACCACGGCCCTGTACCACACTCGCCGACTCGGGAATGACGTTTTTCTTTCCATCGCACGCAGGGTGGGAAAACGACGGGTGGTTCGTCACCAAGAGCGTTTTTTTTTCCGATCCGCGGCGGTACACGGTGTCCTCGCAAAGGTCCCTCGCGGGCGGTGGGTGGCGCGTGAGCGGGGGGTGGTGGCAATCGGACTTTGGGGGCGGAGGCCCCCTGGAGTACGGGGATTCGGGGGCGAACATATACAACGCGCACGGGTCGCCGTCCGATTTCGGCTTCGGCGCCGTGCGCGGTCCACAACGGATCGACGCCGCCGGGACGTACACCGTCGTGACGGTCGCGCCGCGAACAGAAGACCGGCCGGTTGATTTGAAGCCGTACATCACGGACAAGACGTTTTCTCCCGCAACGCAAGCGCGGTGCTACGGCGCGGCGAGAGTGGCGCCGCCGCTGCGGAACTCGGCGGGCGCGATTTGGCACGAGGACCGGCAAGTCGTGAACGCCGCGAACGAGAACGCGAGCGGGTGGTCCACGAGTTTCAAGTTTGTGCTAAGGGAACCCTCGGAGCGGTGCGTATTGGGCGTTTCCCAATCCTGACACACGGTTTGCCCGTACAAGACTGACACGTTTCGTTCACAATCACAGGTGCAAAACCGTGAACACGGTTTCCAGGAGCTTCGGGAGCGAGATTCGAACGCTGCTGCACGGCCAATGCGAAGTCACCGGAGGCGACGGGTTCGCGTTCGTGGTGTGGGACGCGGGGGCCGAGGAAGAGGCGGCTCTTTCTCAATCCGGTGTTAACGCGTCCACGGGTAACAACCCTGGGGTGGGCGCGTCCGGTCCCGGCCTGGGGTACTCCGGCCTCACAAACTCACTAGCCGTGGAGTTCGACTTGTGGCACAACCCGCTAAACGAGGAGCCGTACGACCCGCACATCGCGATCCACACGGACGGCGCGTTCCCGAACAGTGCGCACCACGGCGCGAGGCTCGCGGCGACCACGGAAAGTACGTTTGCGCGTTTCCCAAATCCAGGCACAACGTTTGATGCCCCTCCTTGACGTCCACCCGATTAAAAGGAAGTGCACTACTGGTAACTCTTACTGGCGTACTCGCGGCTCTTACAAGTACATCACAAACGCACTGTTCGGCCCGATATCTCTCCCAGTGCCCTGTGTCCGGCCCGATTACTCGGACCCCAATCCCCCATACAGTAAGACTCGAGACTGACCGTTTTCTTTTCCAAAACAGTTCCGACAATCGCGGATGGCGAGACGCACGCGGTTAGGGTGACCTTTTTGCCTGACGTGGGGTGGGCCAAAGTGGCTCACGCGATCGAGTCGGGGGAGTGCAAAGGCACGACGGCACGGCTGGGACGGTTCACGGGTACGAATCCGGGGTTGTTGCGAGTGTACGTGGACGATATGGACGTACCGTTACTGTCCACGCCGTTAACCATGGCAACCTTTTTGCGGGAAAACTCAACAGACGCGAGAGTCGGGTTCACCGCGTCCACCGGCGAATCCTGGGTCACCGTGGATATCGTGCAGTGGAACTTCAGTTCGTATGCGTAGCTAGGGTAGGGGGTTAGGTTTAGGGTTTAGGTCAATTAGAATTACATACAGTGGACTCAAATAAGGTCTAAAGTGTCTTGTCATCACCACGGGAATTCGCGCCAAATTTGAAATTTTGGCCAATCGCGTTGAGCGTTCTTTCCAATCCTCTCGACCGCGACTTCCGAAGCAGGGGCGTCACACCTGGACGCGCGCTCCTCCCGACCCTTCCCGATGAAGTCCAGAAGAGTCTTCGCGTTGCTCGTGCTCGCGCTCGTCGCGACGCAGCTCTCGTTCGCGCACGCCGCGCGCGCCCCCGCGCAGCGCGGGCTTGCGAACCCTTTATGGAAGCCTCGCGGCGACGTCACCTCTTCGTTTGAGATCCAGCCCGCGATCGAGGCTGAGGTCGTGGCCGAGACGGCGGTCCTTTCCCCCGATGTCGACCCCCCCGCCAAGCCCTTCAACGCGTTCAAACGCATGCCCGGCCACGACGTCCGCGAAAAGACGATAAGCCCGTTGCCAAACACGTACGTGGAGAAACACGCCATCCCGCGCAGGTTCACGTGGGCGGACGTGAAGGGCGTGAACTACCTTACTAAGATGCTCAACCAGCACGTCCCGCAGTACTGCGGCAGCTGCTGGGCGCACGGCGCGATGTCCGCGCTTGGGGATCGGATCAAAATCGCCAACGGCGCTGAACACAAAGGCCCGGACGTGAACCTCGCGATTCAGTTCATCTTGAACTGCGGAACGGAAGTCGCCGGGTCGTGCCACGGCGGCAGCGCCACGGGGGCGTACCAGTTCGTGCACGACGTCGGGTCCGTCCCGTTCGACACGTGCTTGCAGTACGAAGCTTGCAGCGCCGAGTCCATCGAAGGCAGCTGTAAACACACGGACTACTCTTGCAGCGGAATCAACACCTGCCGCACGTGTTCCACGTTTTCCGAGTTCGGCGGCTTTTGCTCGGCGCTTGCTGAGTTTCCAAACGCGACCATCGGCGAGTACGGCGAGGTACGAGGCGAGCACGCGATCATGGCTGAGATTTTCGCCCGAGGCCCGGTCGCCGCGGGGATCGACGCCACGTTGCTTGATGACTACGTCGGCGGCGTTCTGGTGGACACCGACGAGTACGAAATCAACCACATCGTGTCCATCGTGGGCTGGGGCGAAACCGACCCGGGCGGCGACGACGCGGAAGGGGTGAAGTATTGGATCGTCCGGAACTCCTGGGGCGAGTACTGGGGCGAGATGGGTTTCTTCCGGCTCATCCGAGGCGTCAAAGCCCTCGGTATCGAGGACGAGGTGTCATGGGCCACCCCGAAAACCTGGACCTCGCTCAACGTGGCGTGTTTCGAGGACGGCGCGAACTGCGCGAAAGGGGCGACGATTGAAAAGACGTTTCAAGACCCGTCCAAAGCGCGCGTCGCGGTTGGGGAGAAAATGCTCGCCTGAAGCGTTTGGAACCTGTATCACAACGAGGGCGATGCGCATCGCCATTAAGCAGTGAGCAATACCCGCGCGTAAAGAAGGGTAATCGACACGTCCCAAAACGTTTGTACTAATTGTAATTTTGAATGCATTCATTAAAATACCGAAACTACAGATCCACCTTCCCCATCACCAATCGCAGCAGGTTCGGCCTGTCGCTCCAATTCTTGGTCCCCGCGCCGTATGCGTTTCTTTGCGGCACGAAGTTATCCGGCCACCTCGTTGATTTGTGCGACGACGTGAGCGACGCGACGAGACACGCGCCGGTTGGCGTGACGAGCTCGCCGTTTGTCGCGACGCCGAACGTGGAAAGTCCCGACCCGCACAGGCACGCGAGCACTGCGGGCGGCGGCGACGGCAGAGGGCCGTGCGCCGCGCCTTTTATGACACCCCTTCCCATTGGCAGGGGCGATATTTCAATAGAGTCACAGTTCAAGTAGTCTAAACACGCGCTGACCGCGACGATATCCACGATGGAGTCCACTGCGCCGACTTCGTGGAAGTGCACATCGTCAATCGCCGTGCCGTGCACCTCGGCTTCGCCTTTCGCGAGCAGCGCGAACGCGGCGAGGGCTTTTTCTTTGACTCCGGCTGATAAATGCGACGTCTGAAGCATTTCCTTGATGGAGCGGTAGTCCCGCAACGGCTGCGTTTCTGACTCCAAAACGGCGAACTTCGGGGCGACGATGCACGACTTTTCCGCGTGCGTCACTACCAACGCGAACCCGGTTAGGTTTTTTATGGATGCCAACGCGTCGGTGACCACTAAAAGCGGGCACCCCAAATCCAGCAAAGCGCCGACGAACATGTCGCCCGCGATTCCCGCGGTGTACGCGTCCACGAAAAGCACCAGGCCTCGGCCCGCGTTGGGGGGTAGCTCAGCGTTCCGTCGGAACCGGTACGGGAAAGGGGGTGTGGACTCCGGGCCGTCGCGCGGCGGCCACGAGGTAGTTTCCGCGATGACATCATCATCGCGATTGGCGTTGGACGAAGTCTCATCACGCAGCAAGTGCGAGACCGCGTTTTCGCCGCCGTGTCCGTGCCCGTGTGTTTCGTATCCGTGCGAGTCAGTTTCGTGTCCGTGCGAGTGAGAGTGCGCGTGTGTGGCATGCACGCCTCCCGGCCTGGCCTTGTCGCCGTGCGAGTGCGAGTGCGTGTGCCCCTCTCGAACCAGCGCGGCACAAAAAACCGGTCTCCGCCGAAGCCGACGCGACGATGTGGAGGACCACGACAAGAAATACGACCGCCCTCCGTGCGCGCGCGGCTTCGACGGCGAGCGAGACGTGTGCGTCCCCGCGCACGCCGCGCAAATGACACGTTTCGTACCCGCAGCCACGGACATGTTCGCGTCACGCACACCACGGCTCAGCGCTCCTCGGACTGTGCCAACGAACGACCCTCGAAAATGCTTAGTGAACTGTCACGCCAAAAAGCACCACCTGTTGTTTCGTCCAACTATCGAGTTCAAACCCGCTGCAGGGTTGGGTTTACTGACCGCGGCGCTGCGGTGCGTGCGATCGTTTCGGCGGTGTTTCGGGATGGGGTCGGAGGAGGCAGGCGGCAAGCGTGTTTTCCGGAGAACGGGATGGCGGCTTCGCGGGGCGGCGAGGTCCGTGTACGTCCGGCTCGCACACGACCCACGGCTCGCGTCTCGCGCGTTCGCGTTTGCGATCGTGCTCTGCGTGGTCGGGTCCTTCGCGGTGACCGCGATTAGCGGGTCCGTGGAGCACATGCGGGGCATAACCGTGGGCCCACCCACGCAAAACTGCGGGGACTCGAAGTACGGTTTCGTACGCGCGAACAGCTGTCACCCGTTTTCGCTGCCGCACAAGATGAGCCGGGTGGATGTGCACCCGAAATCTTGCGGCAAGTTCAGCGCAACCACGGCCGGGTTTTGTTTGTGCGACGACGACGACGACCGAACCGTCATCGCGACACCCAAGGGGTGCGGCACAGAGCCTGTGATGTGCGAAAAGGCGTGCGCTGAGAGGCCAATTATCGGGAAGAAACTCACGAAGTGCGGTATCGATGAAACAGCGGGCGGTACGAGCGCGGGCGCGGAAACGCAATCCGAGTGCCAAAACAAACAACACACTTTCCAGAAGCCTTCGGGACGGGTAAAAGCGGTCGTCGCGTCGCTTGCGAAAGCGATGGGCGAGCCGCTTGGCGTGCAAATGCCGCACGGTTCGCGGAGAGACCTGTACACGGACTTCGCGATGTACGGCCGGCGGATGTCGGCTGAGTCGGTGAAAGAAGTAAGGAACTTTCCCACCCAACACATTCCGCAGACTGATTGACCATACTCGTACCAGAAGGGACGGCTATACCTCTGACTGTTTACGTAACACACGTCACGACCGACTGACACTTTTCTTTTTACAATCAGGTGCGGCGCCGAGTCGAGGGTTTCAAAAAAGACGCGCCGGCGTACCCGCCCTTCGCGTTCGCCGGCAAAGGAAGTACGTGTTGGGGCTTTCCCAAATCCAGGCACCTACGTTTGCTGGTTGTCCGCCCGTAATTACTGTTCACGACATAGATCACAAGTGCACTGTTTTACCGAAGCTGGTGACTGTTTGTCCATACATCGCGATATACATGGCACTTGTACACTCAAGACTGACCCTTTTCCTTCACAACCTCAGTCGTCATCGTGGGCGGCAGTAACCAGAAGTTCCAAACCTCGTACTGGGTCGCGATTCACGCGTTGCGGCGAGCAGGGTGCGTGTTACCCGTGCAGCTGTGGTTCCCGGAAGGCGAGGGCCCGGGGTGTACGCAAATTAGCGAGCTCGCAAAGCTAGGCACCACGGTGCACTCGTTCAAAGACTTGTTCGACTCCACTGACGTTCACTCCGCCGGGGCAGGTACGTCGTTGTGATTCCCAAATCCCGCCGAGCACAAGAATTTGCCCACACGAGACTGACACAAATCTTTCACAACAAAACAGCCATGAGTAACCGGTTCATGTACAAAATCGTGGCGTTGACGTTTTCGAGTTTCCAGGAGGTGCTGTTGATGGACAGCGATAACATCGTGCTACGTGACCCCGCGTCTCTTTTCCAATCCGAACCGTACAGAGGCAACGGAAGCGTGCTTTGGATGGATTTCTGGAGGGGAAGCAGCGCGCCTGACCTACAAGCTGTTTTAGGCCACGCCACCAAGCTTAGGCACACGCACGAAAGCGGCCAGATGGTTCTTGATAAAAAAAAAACGTGGAGCGCGTTGCGGTTGGCGTTGTTCATGAACGCGCACTCCGAGGTTTTCTACCCCCTCACCGTGAACTACATGGGTCTCGGGGATAAGGAAATCGTCGCGGCTGCGTTTCTTCACCTCGGTGTGCCGTACGGTTTGGCGCAACACGGCCCCGATCACGTCGGGGTGCGGGATCACGACCGCGCGGAGACGCTCGGGAACACCATGATGCAGGTACGGCGTCACGGGGACCGGTTACGAGTTCCGGCTTCGGGCTTTCCCAAATCCAGACACGGGTTGATGCCACGTATGGCGTACGTAACATTTACCAGTACTGGTACATGTTACCGCAAGTGCTGTTACGCAAGTCTTACCACTACAATAAGTGCACCTGAGAGCAAGACTGTTACCCGCTGTGCGCATAAATCGCCCAGCACGAGACTCGGGACTGACCCTTTTCTTTTCCGAAAACAGCACGACATGAACGGCGTGCCCATGTTCCTGCACGCCAACTTAGGGAAACCCATGGGTTTTGTCCCCGCGACGAAGGAGACGTACGTCCGACGGTGGCAAATTTCCAACCAGCACGGCGTCGACCTTCCAAACGTGATCAACGACGCGGCGGGGGTGTCTGATTTCGAAATGTGGTACTACGAGCTGATTAAAAAAAACCGATGCGCGTTCGACCCTCGGCCGCCGAAACACTGGTACCACACCCTTGGGTTCGGCCCGTTCGTGGAGGGGTTCCACGTTTCTAATCACTACAACGTCAACGACGACTTGGAGAGCTTTCGCGGGATGAAACGGGCGGGGATCGTGTTTGGGTGATGAGTGTGTTGCTGACTTTCTGCATTCCATTGGATGACTGTGCGCCTCTGCCCTCGCCTCTATCTCTCGCGCCTCTTGAGAGACCAAAGACATCCTTCGTTTCAGTTCATCGGTGCTCTCTTTTGTTTTCACGGTTTCCCGGTCAAACACGTTTACTTCACCGCGTGTTTCGTCCCCCGTGCCGATGAAACCCGCCAGCGAATCAGATCTTCGTTGATCGGCTTCTCCGGCGTCCACGTCACCGATTCGCCATTCCGACGCTGCAAAACGTCGCAAGAACAGATCCCGACGGTGCTCCTGGTCACAACCCGAACGCACGGCAAACCCGTCGTTTACGTTAGATCAAAATGTCCGCCACCATGGCCTCCGCGAACCTCCGCGCCACCGGCGCGGCGCCCCGTGTCGTCGCGCGCTCCAGCGCCGCGTCCCGCGTCGCCACCATGTTCCGCTCCGCAGGCCCCGACGCCGAGCGAAAGCTGGGCGACGCGATGGTCGCCGCCGCGGGCAAGTTCGGCGCCAGGCATCAGATGGAGGTCAAGGCGGCTCTTTCCGAAGACGCCCCCGTCACCGAGCGCCGCGCGTTCCTCAAGAAGGCGCTCCTCGGGGTACGTACCGCACCCGACCCGCGCTCGATCGTCGCAGTCCATCCATCCCCACGTCACCTTGAAAAAGTCACACACGTGGAGGCGTACGCCTATCCACCACTCCCTCGTCGCCTTGTATCCCGCCACGAGACTAACCGCACACGCCCCCCCTCCCGATCCCAATCCTCAACACACAGGCTGCCGCCGTGATGCCCGCCTCGGCCGCGACCGCCGCGGACGACCAAGGCGTCGCGTCTTCCCGCATGTCCTACTCCCGCTTCCTGGTAAGTCGACCTTCCCTCCTTCCTCTCTCGACCGTCGGTGACGACACACGGCACGTTTTCGCGCTTCCCGCGATTTCGGCAAAAAAAAAGGCTAACAAAAAGAAGGCAAAAATACATCATCGCGTCTCGCCTCTCTGACCTCGCCTTTTCTTTCCACTACCGCCAACAGGAGTACCTCGACATGGGCAGGGTGAAGAAGGTCGACCTTTACGAGAACGGCACCATCGCCATCGTCGAGGCGGTCTCCCCCGAGCTCGGCAACCGCGTGCAGCGCGTGCGCGTGCAGCTCCCCGGCACGTCCGCCGAGCTCCTTTCCAAGTTCAGGGAGAAGAACATTGACTTCGCCGCGCACACGAACTCGGAGGACGGCAGCGCCGTTTTCCTCAACCTGCTGGGCAACCTGGCGTTCCCGCTGCTGCTCGTCGGCGGCTTGTTCCTGCTCACCAGACGCAACCAAGGCGGCCAAGGCGGCGGCGGCATGGGCGGACCGGGCGGCGGCATGGGCGGCGGCAACAACCCGATGGCGTTTGGGAAATCCAAAGCCAAGTTCCAGATGGAACCCAACACCGGCATCACGTTCGACGACGTGGCGGGTGTTGACGAGGCCAAGTCCGATTTCATGGAAATCGTCGAATTTCTGAAAAAGCCGGAGAAGTTCACGAGCGTCGGCGCCAAGGTGCCCAAGGGCGTGCTCCTCGTGGGCCCGCCCGGTACCGGCAAAACCCTGCTCGCGAAAGCCATCGCGGGCGAAGCCGGTGTGCCTTTTTTCTCCATCTCCGGGTCGGAGTTTGTTGAGATGTTCGTCGGGGTCGGCGCATCACGGGTCCGGGATTTGTTCAAAAAAGCCAAGGAAAACGCGCCGTGCATTATTTTCGTCGACGAAATCGATGCCGTGGGCCGCTCGCGCGGTACCGGCATCGGCGGCGGCAACGACGAGAGGGAACAAACCCTGAACCAGCTCCTGACCGAGATGGACGGTTTCGAAGGCAACACCGGCGTGATCGTCGTGGCGGCGACGAACAGGGCGGATATTCTGGACCCCGCCCTTCTAAGGCCCGGCCGCTTCGACCGCCAAGTGCAAGTCGACGTCCCTGATGTCAAAGGCCGAATCGAGATCCTCAAGGTGCACGCCAAGAACAAGCGCCTCACGGAGGAGATCGACATCGAGATGATCGCGAAAAGAACCCCCGGGTTCTCCGGCGCCGACCTCGCCAACCTCCTAAACGAAGCCGCGATCCTCACCGGCCGTCGCGGGAAGGATGCGATTTCCATTCTTGAGATTGACGACTCCGTGGACCGGATCGTGGCCGGTATGGAAGGCACACGTATGACAGACGGCAAGGCCAAGTCCTTAGTGGCGTACCACGAAGTCGGCCACGCTATCTGCGGCACCCTTACCCCTGGCCACGACGCGGTGCAAAAAGTAACCATCATCCCCAGAGGGCAAGCCAAAGGCCTTACCTGGTTCATCCCCGGCGAGGACCCGTCCCTGATTTCGAAGCAGCAGATCTTCGCCAGGGTCGTGGGGGCTTTGGGCGGCCGAGCGGCGGAGGAGGTTATTTTCGGCAAGGCGGAGGTCACCACCGGCGCGAGCAGCGACTTGCAGCAAGTCGCGAACATGGCGAAGCAGATGGTGACGACGTTCGGCATGAGCGACTGCGGGCCGTGGGCGCTGAACGACCCGTCGTCGCAGGGGGGTGATATGATCATGAGGATGATGGCGCGCAACGCGATGAGCGAAAAGCTCGCCAACGACATCGACGTCGCCACCAAGAGGATCGCGGATGAAGCGTACGTCGTGGCGCTGCAACAGATCCGGGACAACAGGGAAGCGATTGACCTCATCGTGGAGGAGCTTCTGGAAACCGAAACCATGGACGGCGAACGGTTCCGGGAAATCCTCGCGCAGTACGCCACAATTCCGGACGAAAACATCCCCCGGGAAATCGTCATGGCGTAACGGTGTACAAGTAGTGACATGGTAGCAAGGAGGATTTTGGAGAGAAAGTTCGCGGCGGCGAACGGTGGGTGGGTGCGGGACGAGACGAGGGAAATCAGCCTCGCTGGTCCCAGTGTAAATTGTGCGCCGTCGATTTGAACGAACGCCTTTCCTTTTAATGGGGCGGTTGTTCGCGGCGCGCGAGAGATAGCGTAATTTTGCAATTCACGAATCTGGGTTACGAATATATATTTTACAAACCGAGACCGCGAAGGGTCCGCGCGAATAAATAATTACACCCCCGGGTAGTACGGCGTCTGCTGCGGCGCATATTGCGGCTGCTGCCCGTACTGCGGCTGCTGTCCGTATTGCGGCTGCTGCCCGTACTGCGGTGCGTGCATGCCTTGTTGCATGGGCTGCACGAACATCGTGGGCATCCCGGTTTCCGGCGGCGGCAAACGGGTTTTGACTTCGTAATGTTCCTGCGCCGCGGCGCACGGGTGGCACCAGCAGTGTAAACAGAAGTCCGCGAGCACTCTGTCGTCCACGCCGTGTCTCTGGCGCACTTGTTTTCGCAAGCCTTGGGTGTACGAAATCATCGACACGCCCCCGATCCAGCTGCATCCCAAGCCGTTTGACATGAGAAGCCCATTCAAGATGCACCCCAAGACAGTACCGCCAACGCACAAACACCCAGCGGTGGCACACTCCCTGGTGTCCCACCCGTTGCACGCATCAGCCCGATACCCTGTTCGCATCATCTTCGCGGTCGCGCCGTGCAGCGTCCACGGACACAACGTCGCGGCGCAGCACATGGAGCAGTCGCACTTACCGCCTGGGGCGTCGCACTGGCAAAGCCCGGACGACCAGTTCCCCGGTCCGTTTTGGCCTGGGACGGGCGGCCGCTGTTGCCCGCCCATGGCCATGGGCTGCGCGTGGCCGTACATGGGCTGGCCTTGCACCGGGTGTCCATAAACCACAGGCTGCATCCTCAGACCCAAGTGCGGTTGCGTGAGGCGAGGGAGGGGGGGAGTGGCGTCCCCGACGCTTGGTCATCGTCGGATTAGCATAGCAGACTGGGGATTGTTAGCGCGATATATTTTTAGTTCCGGAAAGCGGAAACCCCTACGCAACTTGCTTTTCCCTTTGGAGCCTGCACGCCACTCGCGCACCCCCGGGCGCGCGGCCGCGATGGTATTGGCGCGGGTGGGTCGCAGGACTGTCCAGGCCGCGGCGCGCGAGACGTGGCGTGCGCCGGTTTCCGCCTCGGAAACCGCCTCTCGGTTCCGAACCGGCTCTCTTGATCCTGGCAAACAGGGGCTGGGTTTCGAAACGTGCCGTCTTGTCGTGAGGGATGGGTCGTCCTTCTCGGCGTCCGCGGCGGCCTTGGCGGCGGCACGACGCACCCGCGTCCCTCCCTTGACGTCATCATCATTCGCGGCAGTTCAGGAGCTGACTCGCTCACCTGGCGCGCGCCAGTTCACGCGCTTGGTGGTGGGTGGTGCTGTGGTGGCAGCGGGCGGATGTGGTTTGGCGCGGTGCGACGCAAGCGGCGCGCCAGACGCGCCGGGCGCGCTGCGGAAGCTCTTCGGGTTCGAGACCCCGCGGGTTGACGAGGGGCCTGCTGTGGATGGCAGGAACGAGCTTGATACCATAAAAGAGCATGACACGGCACGAGACGATTGCACAGGTCCTAACAAAACTGACACGACTGTCGCCGACGACGCGTCGGCCACGGAATCGTCAAACGAAACCGCGCCCCCGTCTCACCTCATCGGCTGGCATCTTCTCCTTTCCCTCGCGAAGCAGCACTGGCCCGCGCTTCTGCTGACCGTGGTGGTGACCGTCGTCGCGTCCTTCCTGAAGCTCACCTCGGTGAGGCACATGTCAAAGTTGTACGACTTGATAGGCACCCAAGGCGGCGGCAGCGGCAGCGGCGGTATCCCGGCAAAGCCGCTCCTGGAGCTCGCCGGTTTGCGCGCAGCTGAAGCTTTCGCGAAGTACGTCCTGGTGAGGGTCAGCGGCAATACAAGGGTGGAGATGGAGACCTCGTTGCGACGTCGGCTGTTCGCCGCGTTCATCACGGAGGACATGGCCGTGCTTGAGCAGCGAAGCTCGGGTGAGACCCGGACACGTCTGGGACACGAAGCGACGCAAATTGCGGACGTCGTGGCGCGGAGTATCACAGGGGGCGTGAAAAGCGTCGCGGTGATTTGTCACGGCGTCGTTTCTCTTGTCCGTCTGTCCTGGGAAATCAGCGCCGTGGCGCTCGGGATGGTGCCTCCTGGGGTTTTGCTTTTTAGCGCGGTAGGCGCGGTTTCCGCCGCGGCGCACCGCAACGCTGCAGTCGCGAACGGGCGCGCGGCGAGCCTCGCGGCTGAACGCGTGGCGGGCGTGCGAACCGTGCGAGCGTTCGCCAAAGAAGTCGACGAAGACTCGCGATACGCCACCGCGCTTGAGCACGCCGCTGCGACACGCAAAATTGCCATTCACGCGCACGCGGTCCACCTCGCGCTCTTCGCCGCGGTTCCAGCCACCGCGGTCGCGGCGTGGCTGTGGTACGGCGGGCAGCTCGTGGAGTGCGGGCGGTTGACGGTGGGCGAACTCACCACCGTGGTTCCCCTGGCGATGGAAGTCGCCGGGGCGCTGGCGGGTTTGAGCGAACTCAGCACGGAGCTAAGGCGGGGCCTCGTTGCAGCGGACGCGGCGGCACACGTGTTGGGCGCGCCACAGAAAGTGGAAACAAACGTGCGACGAAACCTGAATTCGGTGGTGGAGAAAAGTTTACGAAAACGGCGCGGACAAGGAAAAGGTGTCGACGAGAACACGACAAATACTTTCTCCAAGACCAAAACGAACACCTTCTCCGACAAAAACAAAAAGCCGCCTCCCTCCGGCGCCGTGTGCTTCCACGACGTGCACTTCGCGTACCCTTCCCGTCCCGAGGTTGACGTGCTACTGGGTTTCAGTCTTGAGTTGAAACCAGGGGAGGTGTTCGCGCTTGTTGGCCGGAGCGGCGGCGGAAAGAGCACGGTTGGGGCTTTGCTGGAGCGAATGTACGACCCGAAAAAGGGCACAGTGCGTATCGACGGCGAAGACGTGTCAGCCGTGGACCTTACCTGGCTCCGGGGCTCAATAGGCCACGTCAGCCAATCCCCCACGCTGTTCGACGGCACCATTCGGGAGAACATCGCATACGCGGTGGGTGGTGTTGACAACAAAACTGTTTCATTCGAAGAAGTTACTGCTGCGGCGAAAACGGCGAACGCGCATGAGTTCATCATGAATTTTCCAGACGGGTACGAAACGCGGGTTGGCGAGAACGGGACGTTTCTTTCCGGCGGACAAAAACAAAGGATCGCCATCGCGCGCGTCGTCATGGCCAACCCATCCGTGTTGCTATTAGATGAAGCCACGTCAGCGCTGGACGCTGAGTCCGAATTGGCGGTTTCGCTCGCATTGGAAAAAGTGCAAAGCGGGAGGACCACGATTTTAGTCGCGCACCGGTTATCAACAGTGAGGCGAGCGGACCGAGTCGGGGTGTTACACGAAGGGAAGCTCGTGGAGTGCGGGACGCACCAGGAGCTCATGGCCAAGAAAAACGGGCGGTACCGAGCCTTGGTGGAAACGCAGCTGGCGAGGGAATAGCGGACATATTTATTACCTTGTTTTGAAAAAAACGGTTTTGCAAAAAATACGCCGCGAAAATATCTTGCGTATCTCCTATTCCAGATTGCTCCACATGTCCACATGTCCACTGCCCCTCACGCGCCTCACATGGCCGCTCCCGACGGATGGTGGCAAAACGGCAGCACGTCGTCGATTGAGCGCGCTGAGAAATATGCGCACGCGCGGGGGCTGGTCTGCCCAATCACCGCGGAACTGTATCGCGACCCCGTGCTTTGCGTTGGCGACGGGTACACGTTCGAACGCGCTGCTGTGGAGAAATGGTTCGCAGATGGCCACACGACCTCGCCCATGAGCGGCGTCGAGCTCGGCACCAACCGCCGGCTCATCCCGAACTTCAACGTGCGGCAGCGAGCGGACCAGCTCCGGGGGGGTGCTCCGGTTGGTCTGAACCGGCCGAACGACACATCGCGGGAGGAGGAGTTGAGTCCCGAAATCAAATCAGTCCCGTCGGCACCGCCGATGCCGTCGAAATCAACCGGCACGGTGGCGGGCCCGTCCCAACCCGGCACGCGACAGGGCGGAACCGGCGATTTCCACCACGACCCGGGAAAACTGACGATTCACGAGGCGCGGTACGGCTGGGCGCAGGATTTGTGGGGGTGCACGACGAGCCCGAACCCGAATCACGGCGCCGGCGCGAAGGACGTTACGGAAATCGTCCGCGGTTTCGCGCGGAACGACCGGCTCAACATCAATCCGCACTGTACCCCGCAGTACATGAACAAAACGTTCTGGCCGGTAAGGGCCTTTCCCAGTCAACACACACCGCCTCCCTGAATGCCCATACTCTTACCAGAAGAGACGTCTTACCTCTGCCCTGACTGTTTACTCGTACACATTGAGAGAGACTGACACTTTCGGCGTTAATCGTGTCAGGAAACGGCGAGCGGACCGGCGATTCCGCGGCGGCTGGGGGTGCGGTACTCGTTTGGGCCCAGCGGCCCTGTCAGGGAAGTCGCGACGCTCGCCAAGCCGCACGAAACAGTCGCCCTGACCGTGACCCTCGCGTCCAAACACCCACCGCCCGCCACGCAAACCATGCGCCGCGACGACCCCACCGCCGCCCTACCCCCCACCACCCTATCAACCGAGGACTTGAAAGGGTGCTGGCAGTGCGTGTGCTGGCCGATTTTCTCCGCGTGCGAGTACAAACGCCCTGATGGGAGGGACACGCTGTGGCACGAAGGGTGTCTGTTCCCACTGCTCGTGGGGTACAAAGAAGCGTGGGACCGCGTCGCGCCCGATTCGAACGCGTTTCGAAAACGAGGCAAGGACGACGTGATTAACTACAACCCGGCCTGCCCGGGCTGTTTCTGTTTTGGCATGGGATGCTCCTGGCGATGGTGCAAATGCTGAGTGTGTTGAATGTGTTGAATGTATTGAGTGGCTATTATTAGTATTGAGTATGTATTGTGTATTGTATTGAAAGAAATTGTACGACCTTTTACTGACGACTGCAGATCGTCCTTTCTCCACCTTTTCTCCCCATCCTTTCCCCACAATCCTCACACTTGGCGCGCACGGCGTCCGCAATGGCGTCCCCGGTCGCGACCCCGAGTCGCGGTGTCGCGTTCGGTGGGCTCGGGCGCGTTTTTCCGGAAGCTCGTGGAACGCGCAGCCGTCTCGGCGCGCGAAAGGCACGGACGCGGGGACGGTACCTGAAGCGGGAACGAGACGGAACCGTGCGGCCTTCCAACACCGTGTGTCGGGGCTCTCGATTTTCCGAACAGCTCGGCGACGCGGGCGCGCCCAAGCCGGGGAGCATCGTGCAGTCCCCGCCCCTGTACGTCAAGCGCACGGTACGGGAAGGGCAGACCGTGAGGCACCCGGGGACGATAATCGTAAGTGCGCTTATTACAAACTCGGTGGTCACCGGAACCGGAAGACCACCGCGCGCAAATCGACGTAACGACATCTCCCTCCCAAACGGTCGGGGACGAATCGGGCGCGCGAGCGTTTCTTTTTGGGAAAGGTTTTTTGTGGATTTTTTGGCGTCCACCTGACGACCGTCCAGCTGCAACTCCTCACCACACACACGCGCTGACGAGGTCCCTTCTCGTTTACTGACCAACCCATCTAGGTTCTCGGGGACGTGAAAAAAGGTTGCGAGGTCATCGCGGGCGGGGACGTTTTCGTGTGGGGCAGTTTGCGCGGGGACGTGGTGGCGGGGAGCAAGGGTGACCTCCGGGCGAAGGTTTTCTCATTGGACTTAAGGCCGTCGAGTTTGGTGATCGGGGGGGTGGTACGCGCGGTGCCAACAGGCACCGCCGGAGCCGCGGCCGCGGCGAGTCACGCCAGTGGGGTACCGCAGGTCGCGGAAGTTTCCGATGACGACGCAACCACAACGGTTTCCTCGTCATTCGGAATACCGTCCTCCGCGAAAAGCGCCGCCGCCGTTTCCTTCGATGGCAAAAACAAAAACACGATGGAAAAACGAGGCAAAATGGCAGCATCGAAAGGCCGCCGCATTGTGGTGCTTCCCGCGAACGCGAACGCGGCGAGATTGGCGGACGAGTCGCTTTCCCGGGAAAAAGCCATCGCGCAAAGCTTGCCGGCGCGACGAACCGCGTACTTCACGGGGTTTTATATCGCTGCGGTTGGCGTCGCGTTGGTCACGTTTCCCTCGAAAACGTTCGCACTTCTGTTCGCCCTCGCGAACATCACCAATGAGTGGATTCGAGTGTTAGGCGTGCTGTGTCTCACCTTCGGCACGTACTACGTGGGCAGCGCGTGGGGGGACGCACGCGGGATGGGCGCGCGCGGGTTCTACTTCGCGACGGTGGTTGGCAGGGTGTTAATTTTTTCCAGCTTTTTATTCATGGTGGGATGCGGGTACCACCCCGAGCCCGCGCTGCTCGTCCTAGGGTTCGTAAACCTCGTAGGCGCGCTCGCGATGGCGCACGCGCTGACCGGGGGGGGGAAGGGAAGGGGGGAAGCGGGGGGGGAGACGTGAAGGGGGCGAGGTGTGTGTGTTTAAGGCTTTTATTGTGTTTTTGCGAGAATGAAATCGCCCGCCCGATTCCCAGCAATCCAAAAATCGTAACACCCGCTCACCCAAAGTCTTCGCCTTTGCCCCTCGCCCCATTGCACCACGCGCGCCGTCACACCGCCGCGCGAGCATGGTGCACACGGAAGAACGCAACTCCCTTCTGATGGGGGGAAGTGCCACTAGCGAGGAGGAGACGCAGGTGCGTTGCGCGCGCGTTACCTCACGGTCCACCCCGGATCGTGCCGCCTGGACGAACACCCGCGGATTCTTCGTGTTGAGTGTCGCTCGAGATGGGATGCCGCCACACACCGCCATGGACGGTTGCACTCCAAGCAGACCCCTCGTTGGGTTCGCGTACGTTTCTTTTCTGTTTGCTGTTGCTGACCGCCCCCCTCCCCCCAAACCCGATCCCCATCCGAAACCTCAACAGGGTCTTCTCAACGACGCGCATGCGCATCACTCCGGGCGCAAGCCTTTTATGAGCGTGGGCGCGTACGTCGCCACCGTGGCGACCGTGGGTCTGGTCGCGTTCGGCGCGCTCGTTTCCGTTGACGGCGGTGCGTACTCCGAGCACCTCAACTTGCGTCTTTCCCGGGAAGGCGCGGCGCGAGTCACTTCACAAAGACCGCCGAGGGGCTTCGAAGGATGGAAAGGCGCGCCTTTGTGGGACGACGTTGGTGAGATCCCCGTGCTGTTCACGAAGGGCGCGGATGAGGCGGATTTCGTGGTGGTTGGGCACTCAACCGACCTCAGTAAAGACAAGTACTTCCTCGCGTCACTGCACAAGCACGGCATTCACGCCGCGCTTTCCGGGAACGGCACGCGGTGGCACTGGTTCGAGGACAAGCTGATGGGGGCGAAAGCGGCTTTGTTACAGATGAGCGGCAATCCCGTGGTGATGTTCGCGGACACCACGGATGTCATGTTTTCGTGCCCCGATACCGAGATCCTTGCCAGGTTCGCGAAGACCGGCGCTGACATTTTGATCGGCGGCGAGTCCCAGCTCTGGCCTGAAATCGACACGTACTTCGACATGACGGACGAGCGCGAGTTCTTGTTGAAGACGGCGACGAAGATGGGCGAGAAAAACATCGGGCTCGTCGACGAAGCCGCCGACGCGACGGACGGCGAGGACCGTTTTCCCAACAAATGGGCCAACGGCGGGACCTGGATGGGCAGGAGGAACGACCTGCTTGATTACTTCTCTGAAATCGAGGGGTACTTAACGACGAACGTGGAGAGCCAGGGCGTTGGGGACGGGTTCGCTCGGGCGTGCAAGCCGTACAAGATGACAAACACGGAGTACGAAAAGCGAACGATCGCCGCTGGGTTTTTCGACGACCAGACCTGTTTGAACCGATTTCTGATGGAAAGCGCGGGGCAAAGGAACTCGAGGGTGAAGGTTGACATGGACGGCAGCCTGATGCTGTCCCTGGGAGGCACGGACCCGAACACGTTCAAAACCGCGAAGGACGGGCGGGTGTTTTGGGAAAAAACTCAAAAAGCCCCCTGCGTGTGGCACTTCAACAACCCGGATTCAAAAAAACGCATGCCCGCGGTGGCGAAGAAGTTCCCGGGGTACTGGGTTTAATGTTGATAATTTAATGAGGGGTTGTGAGGAGTGAAGCGGCAGTAGTCAAGCCTTACTACTGCTGTTCCGCCGACTACTGTTCACGTTGTATACCGTATTACGTTGAAAAATGCGACATTGAAAAATGCAATTGTGTATTAAACTGTCTGTCTGTCTTTCACGACCGCGTTTTGTGTTTCCGTCTATTCTCTTTGTCTTTTCCTTTCCCGTCGATCCTGCTCTCTCACGCGGCGCCAGTCTCACTGCGGCGCTAAGTTCACCCGTAGCCACTTCACGACGTCCAGCCACCCGCTTTCCACCGCCTTTTCCAGCGTCCGCTCGTCCCACGGCGCGCCGTTCGCTCTGAGCCATTTCAACACCTCCAGGTTGCCGCCCTCCGCCGCCGCCGCGCACACGTGTTCGTCCCACGTCCCGCCGTTCTGACGCAGCCACTTCAGGACGTGCAAATGCCCGCCACATGCCGCCTTGTCGCACGTCGTCTTGCCCCACGGCGCGCCGTTCAAACGCAGCCACTGCAGCGCCGAAAGGTGGCCGCCGCCCGCCGCCGCCGCGCACGCGGTTGTGTCCCACGGCGCGTCATTCGCCCTCAACCACTTCAAAACCTCGACCTGCCCTCCCTCCGCGGCATGCTGGCAGATGCAGTCGCACCACTCGCACCCGTTGGCGTGCGCCCACTTCAGCACGTGCAGGTGCCCTTTTTCCGCGGCTTGCGCGCACGTCTCCGAGTCCCACGGCGCGCCGTTTGCGCGCGCCCATCGCACAATCTCCAGGTGCCCGCCCTCCGCCGCCCTCCAGCACGTCATCTCGTCCCACGACGCGCCGTTCGAGCGCAGCCACTTGAGCACATCCAGCTGCCCGCTCTCCGCCGCGTGTTCGCACATGCAGTCGCACCACTTGCAGCCGTTCAAACGTGCCCAGCGTAGTACCTCGAGATGCCCGCCCCGCGCCGCTTTCTCGCACGTCCACGTGTCCCACGGGCAGCCGTTTTGGTGCGCCCACCTCAACACCTCGAGGTGCCCACCACCCGCCGCGGCTGAACACGTCTCTTCGTTCCAAACGCACCCGTTCAAACGCAACCACTTCAGCACACCGAGGTGTCCGTTAAACGCCGCCGCCGCGCACGTCGCCGCGCTCCATGGGCAGCGGTTTTCGCTTTGACGCAACCACTGATTGTGAACGAAAAGTGTCAGTCTTGTCTGGGCAAACACTGTTGGGATTTGGGAAAGGCCCAACACGTACCTTCAGCACCTCGAGCTGTCCCCCTTTCGCAGCGGCGTCGCACAAGAGCTTGTGAAACGTCAAACGACCGCGCCTGTGTAAACTTCGCAGCGTGCTTAAGCACCCCAGTTCCGCCGCGGCTTCCGGGGGAAGCTCCGTCACGGAAGCAAACTCACCGATCGCGTCGCGAATCTGGTTGGTCATCCTCAAAAACCGCTTCAGCTCTGCGCTTGACAACCGGCTGGCGAAGGAGGGCGCGGTGGCTTGCGCGTCGACACGGTGGAGGGCAACACCACCGCGGGGGAGGGTAACGGAGTTGCGCGTGTGGTTGGAGGTCATTTTATGGAAGGTGTCGTGCGCGGATGGTTGTGAAGTGTCGCGTCGTTGCTTTTGGCTTTTATCCTTGGGCGTTACGAACGATGGGACGTGCCGAAAACGACCTCGAAGCGTCATACTGCATAAAAAATTATTTCCAGCTTGTCAATTTCGCGCCCACGCCTTTTCTTGGGCAAGTCGTTGCTCTTCACTCCTCGACGCGCGTCGAGGGCCATCCTCCTCGATGGCCTCCCCGGACGCGCGTCCCGCGCCTGATGCCGTGTCGGACCGCGCCGCGCTCCTGCGGTACGTCCTGGACCACGTGTTGCAGCGCTGCTCGCTTCCGGATGGGGTGTCTAATGTGAAAGACTTGAATCTGGCACAAATCGACGTCCCTTCCCTGCTCGCGAGTTTGCGCGAACCGCTTGGACGACCGGACCTGAGGGGCGCCACACTTGGCGAGTCGTGGGACACGACGCAGTCAGGAGCTGACACACAACCTGTCGTGAGTTTGGAGAACCCTCCAACCCGGACCAACCCGACACCTTTTTCGGTAAACACGCCGGACGAAGATGGTGTCCCCCCCGTGGTGAGTTTCGCGTCGCTTGGGCTGGACGTCCCGGTTTTGTCAATCAACGCGTCGTCCGCGTCCGCGCTTTCTCGGAACGGAAGCAATGGTTCCCACGCCCCGACCCCGAAACGCTCGTTGTCACTGGTGTCGCAGCTGCCGGTGAGAAACAGCAACGGGGCGGCGCCTGATGCAAACGCACACCACGACGCGACGTCGCCGGACGTGCACGCCGGCGGAATTGCCGCGCCCATCCCGGAACTGATCCTGCCGCCGCTTCGGGGAGGCGGGCCGTTTGGGAATGGCGGAGGGGTGGGTGGAGACAGTGTGCGTGCGCTGAACACGAAAGATACCTCCGCAGACTCCGCAATCGCCCTGTGCGCTTTCGAAGTGCTCGTCGCGTCTTTGGGCGACGCGGCGCACCCTTCGGTGGACGTCGCGAGGACGGCGCTGGAACTGGCGCCCGCCGTTGCTCAGGCGTCCGTGGCGTTGCTAGCGCCGCATTTAAAGGATGCGCACGCTGAGACGAAAGCAGGCACCACAGCACGCGTGCACCTGCGTTTACTCGCAGAAGCGTCCGGGTGCGGTTCTCAGAACGCGTCCGGTTCAACGACCGCGTTTGGGGGCGACTCTCCAACCGCGGAGCGCGCGCGAGTCGCGTTTGTCCGGCGACAGCTCGCGTGTCTCACCGAAACGCTCTGGGCGGCGCACGACTCTGGGTCAATTGCTGATACTTCTGTCGGGCAACACACTTCTGGTGCTGATACCTCCCACGACGGCTTTGACGATGAAGACGGCGCTTCCGTAACGCCTTCCGTGGGCGCCGTGATTGAGGAAGTCAACCGCCTCGCGAACAACGCGCTTTCGGACAGCGCACTTTTCACCACCGAAACTTGCGCCGTGACAAAACGTGAGATTCAAAAATTAAACGAACACGCGCTTTCGCGAACCGTCGAGGCGGTTGTGGAGATGGTCGAAACTTCCCTGGACGCTGTGGATGCGACAAATTCCGCAACGCAAGGAAGCGCGTGGCAGTACCCGCCCGCGTTGGCGGGTACGTATGTCGACGGCTTTCCCAAATCCGACACACCGCCCGTTTTACCTCTAACGCGTCAGTGACTGTTGTCCATACATCGCGATATACAAGGACGTTAACCACTTTTCTGTAAAAAGCACAGGCCGGGCGTACGCGCAACTCACGAAGGGCGTTTTCGACCCCCTGGACGAAAGCGCGCTGGCGGACGATCTGGACGAAACGATCTGCGCGCTTTCCGGGTCAGGAGGCGCCGGCGAGGCGTTGGGTATCGGACGCACGGCTCGCGACGCGATTTTCGCGTGGACGCTCGCGAGACGGTACCGGGAGGTTTCGGTAGGGGACGGCGCGTTCACTGGGTCTTACTCGACGGACGATGCTGACAAGAAACAGTCATTAGCGAGTCGGGCGTACGCGCGTGCGCTCGAGGCGGAGACGCGAAACGAGGACGACGACGACGACGATGATGATGACGGTATGGTCGGTTCGAAACACACAAAAAGTTCCGCAAACTCCGCGTACGCCTTGCTCGCCACCGCAAAAAGCGTGTTATCCGCCCCGCACTTTGATCGAAAGCAAGTCGCGCCGTCGATAACATCCGGGAACGGAATGAATTCCCCGGATAAAACTCGTGTTGACGACGCATCGCTCACCCTCACGCACGCCGCGCTCGGTCCCCTGGTGTGGTGGACGGAGGTACGGCCTTGGTCCTTTCCCGAATCCCGCCTCCCTGTTTTCCCACACAAGACTGACACTTTCTTTTATTTATCGTAAGGGCGCGCTTTGCGACTTTTTCAAAGACGTGGACGTGTGCGCCGTTGAGCTTTTGCGAAGGCTACCGAAAGGGCCTTCCGTGAACGGCGTCGTGCCCAGAAAAGAAAAAAGCAACCCATCAATGACGCTGGCCGGGTTCGAAGCGGTGCTTTCGCTGGGCGTGGCGGCGGCCACCGCGCGCGCCAGGGTCGCCGCCGCGGTTTCCCCCGGCTTTGACGAAGCAATGATTGACGAATGCGGCGCCGACGCGGGCGCCTGCCTCGCCGCGCGGTGCTGCGCCGGCGCCGCGGAGGAGGCGTACTTTGCGTTGCGGGGCGATGCGGAGGAACACGACTTTGAAACGTGGAAGGCACGACATGGGGGAGTTCTGGTGGGTGGGGGGTCGTCGGTTGTGGACGGAGAGTCGTTTGTGGAAACGAGAAATGGGGAGTCACTACACAAAAGTAACGACCAACAAATGGACATCGCGCCTGGCCTCGCCGTGTTAGCCGACGGGTGCGCTTGTTTAGCGGACGCGTTTGAGGCGCACCTCGCCGCGTTTGTTGTCGCGGTGGCCGGCCCCGCCTCCGCGAACGCCGCCCCCGCCGCGCTCGCGTCCGCGTTCGGCGAAGACTTGTGCAAATGGCTCGCCACGGTTCCTCCGCTGGACGCTGGTACGTGTTGCATTTCCCAAATCCGACACACCTACGTTTGCCGATTGTCCCGAGCAGAGTAATTACGTAACACACGCTGTCCGAAAGACGTTAACCACTTTTCGTGTACCAATCGCAGGCGCGCGTCGGGCGCTCGCCGGCGCGAAGAATTTCCAAAACGCAGTCGCCGCCGCGATCGGCGACCGCGCCGGCGGCCAGGTCGGCAGGGCGGGCGACGGCGTGGACATCGTGCACAAGGTGGACAAGAGCTTCCGGGAATTCGGGCAAGGTACTTTTAGTGGAGGCGCTGACAAACGTTCCGTGACGACCGACAACCGTTGCGTGACGAAATTCGAGCCGTTTCGGTTGGAGTTGCGAATAGCGCCTATGGTGTTCAACTGGATCGCTGGAAGAATCGACGTCACACGGCGCACCATGCGGCGGTCGCTTTCGGCTGAGAGTTGGCGAGGCATGAGCGGTCTTTCCAACACAGCCGACTTTGGCGTTGCTTTTTCCGCGGTGGAGCTGGTGCGGAGCGCGTGGGATACCCTTGAGGCGTTTTGGCAGTTACAGGTCCCCGCCCCAGTGTCGTCCATGCGCGCGCTCACCGAAGGCCTGGACGGCGCGTTTCAGGAGTACGCCGAGTTCGTTACGTCCACGCTGGGCGAGGCGCAGGACTTCGCGCCCGAGTTGCCTGTCTTGACTCGGTACAAAAAAGACGTCATCGACGCGAAACGCAGGGCGTTCGAGGGTGAGCGAACGAGCTGCCGAGCCAAAAACGAGTGGTGGGGCGATTTCTCCGCGGACGCGCGCTGGGGCGACGGGCCGGAACGTTTGGCGATTGGAAAGTTCCCGGGTCTCGCGGATGACCAGAACGAAACGAATTCGCAAACGCAATCCAATTCGATACTCGGTGGTAAACATTGTACGTTACCCCAGCTCTGCGCGCGGGTCGCTTCGTTGCACTTTCTGCGACGGAACCTGGACGCGCTTGAAACGGAGGTCCCTAGCCGGTTCGCGAAGATGCAACGCGCGCAGGGGGTGGACGAGACGCACGCGAGCGAGGCTCACGAGGTTTACGAAAATTACGACCCCACGAACCCGTACGTAGCGAAAAACACCACAGTGTGGTTCGACGGGTTGCTGGACGGCGCGCGGCAGACCCTGACCAGCTGCCAAGCGAAAGTCGCCGACTACGTGGCGTGCAAAATCGTGTACTGGGACTTGCGGGATTTCTTCGTCGACGGCTTGTACCGCGGCGGCGTGAAAAAAGGCGAAAGGGCGTTTTCCGTGGTCCAGAGGCTGGAAGCGGCGCTGAGGGAAGTAGCGCGGCGTTTGCCCGGGGGGGACGGGGGTTTAGACACACTTGACTCTTCGAATCACGGACCAAACGCCGCGACGGAAGCGCGAGACGGAGTCGTCCACGCCCTGCTCCGCGCTACGGTGCAGGGGTACATGTGGGTGATGCTGGACGGGGGGGTGGGGCGGGTTTTCGACCACGACGACGCTGCGGCGTTGGAGGAGGACCTTTTGGATTTCAAAGAGCTATTCACAGCGGGGGGCGAGGGGGTTTCCGCGGACACCGTGCAGGTACGTTTTGCGCGTTTCCCAAATCCAGGCACACTGCTTGCCAATACAAGACTGACACTTTTCTTCTTTTTTTACAATCGCAGGCGGTGATGAAGCGCGCGGAACGACTGCTCATGGTCATGTCCCTGGACACGCAAACGCTTTGCGATGCGTACCTGGAGCAGGAAAAGAAGCAGACGTTCAACTTGCCAAACGGTGAGTTAAACTCGAGAGCAGTAGCGGCGTCGCCTGGAGGGGGAGGCGACGTCGGCGAGCTCGACGATGAGGGCGGGTTCGGCGCGTCGACGTTGCTCCGAGTGTTGTGCCACCGCTCGGACCGAGACGCGAGTAAGTTTTTAAAGGCGAACATGCACCTGCCCAAAGGCGACGAAGGGAGTGTCACCGCGTTTCTCACGGGCAAGGGAAATTCAGCAGCCGCGTACCTCGCCAAAAAGTACGAGAAGTACAAGAAGTGAGAGGATGTTTTATGAGAAGAAAGAAATCTTTTCATGCCATCATCATCCCAATAAAAGTTTCGTCTTTTCAAATCGCTTTGAAAAAGCCACGACTCTCAGTTCGCGCGCCACTTTGGACGCCGCCAACATGACCGACACTCCCCCACCCGCACCCCAACCCGCTTCGTGTTCATTCGTAACCTGGTACATCCCACCAGCGCACACCTCAACGGCGAACTCGCCCTGCTCGGCACATGGAACCCAGCCAAAGGTCGGTGGGGGGTTCTTGTGAACGACTACTTTCCTAAAAACGCCCCTCTTCCGTCTGACAACCCTTTCAGAGTTGCCGTCAAGGAGGCGAACATCCAGGACGCTAGCAACGAGGACATTCTTGCACATGTAAACGAAAGGCTCGTGGATGACACTCTGGTGGGAGTGCCACCTTTGGAACGCCCGACCGAGGGCTTCCACGCGCGCTTCGGTCGACTCGACTTTGTGTTGGACAGAGGAAGGTTTATTGGTGAGGAGGACCTTCCGAAAGCGCTCGTCACTATGCTCGCGGAAGCCAGCGTGCGCGTCATGAAACAAGAGCTCAATCGCGAGGAGCTTCCTGAGCACGGAGATATAGCCTCGCACTGGTTAATCAGTGCTTGGTTCGGTCGCAAGACAAAGACGGGCAAGATTGACCACCTTAACGCGCACAGAAAACACTCGATCGCGCTCTACAAAGCCGGTTGCTTCGGACCTCTCGTGCGACTCGCGCATCGCGCCGCTACGGAAGCTGACGAGACCAAGGTAGAGAACCACTTCAAGGGCAGTCTCAGTGCATTTGGGATTGGAACCGTACCAAACCCCAGCCACCCTACGATGATAACTACATCACAAGTATGCGAGAAGTTCGTCCACCTCGCGATGTATTACGCGACTCTCGCGATGTACAAGGCGAAAGAATGCGGCGCGGCCGTGTTGGCCGACCCCGAGCTTGACCCGACACATCCCACGTACCCACACGTCATCGAGGCGCTCGTCGAATTTCAGCACCAACACCGACCTGTTCGGCGAAATCACAAGGGCAACGACGATGACGTGCCTCGCGCGGATGTATTTCTGGAAACGCAAACTGAACGGCGATGACGAGGCTGCCGCGTTTTTGCAAGATGTCGCGCCCGTGTCCGACCACTCGCCGAAGCTGTGGAAGGATCACTTTCAAGCCGCGTTCTCAAACATGGCACAGTTCAACATGTTAGGTGTGTACGAAGACGAGCGATCGAACGAAAATTTTGTGAACATGGACTTAGAGTGATACGAACGCCTGTCAAACTTAGCTCATTGTTGAAGAAAAAATAAACGAACACCTCACAAACACGCCAATCTTTACATTTCAAAAGCGTAGTTGGGGTTCACCGCGAGTACTCGTTGGTCCACGGCTCGTTTCCGTTCCTTCGCCGCTCGCTGCGCGGCGAGTTCCGGTGTGTCTTCCACTTCTTCAACATCAGGCAGCTCCGCTTGCGGTTCAGCTTCCTGAACCACAACCAACGTTCCTTCCCGTCGAATCAGGTGTCCGATTATGGTCCGCACCAGTTTCAGCTCTGCGAGGAGTTCCTTGGTATCCGCGATCCCCTGCGTGTTTGCGATCTCGCCGATGTACCAGTTGGTTAAATCCACCTGTTTGACCCCCGCGCCTTCGATGCCGTTGTCCGCCATCTCTTCACGACGAATATGCCCAACAAGCGCGTTCCGAACTTGCTGGAACTTGTCAAACCCAACCGTCGCGGTGGCTTTGCGAACGGGCGGCGCCGGCGACGGCGCTTCCAAATCGCTGTCGCCGTTGGGGTCGGGGGCGGCAGTACCGTCACCGTCTTGTGCTGCCTCATCACCCCCCGCCTGTCCATCGTCGTCATCAGCGTGTTCTTCATCCGCCTGCATCCGTTCCGCCGGCGGCGCCCTTCCGTGCGCTTCGTACCACCCGTCAGGAAGCACCGGGCCGTAGTCGTCCACGTCGTCGTCCACGCCGTCGTCGGCGTCCAGAGTAACGTCGCGCGCCTCCACGGCGATGATTGATTCGCTTAACAGCCTCCGCGCTTCCCGCACGTGCTGCGGCAGCACGTCCTTTCTGCAGTGCATCCGTGCAAGGGCTTCGGAAAGCCGAACCAGCGCTTCTAGCTGTCGCACTGTTATTCTGTAAGCGGCCTGTGACCCGGGCTGCGAGTCACCCTGCCGTAAAGAAACGTACGCCTCCACCACTTCCTTCTGCGCCTCGGGCGTGAGTTTCGGGCGGATGGTGCGCGCGTACCGGATATAACGCTGCAGCTGCTGTAGGCTATACGGGGGATTCACGGCCTGCTCACGCCGCTGGTGCAACGCCACGATGTGCCGCGCCAAGGTGTAGTCGTGGAACTCGTCGGGCTCGTCGATCATGACGTGCACCAAGTCGAACCGCGAAAGAATAGGCGCTGGGTGAGTGTAACCGAAAAGGGTCAGTCGAGTCTTGAGTATGGGTATACTGTAGTATTGTGTGTACTGTAGTCCACCAGGGGTAGCAAACAGGGCACTTGTGCCGTGTGTAGTGCACTTCCTTTTAATGACGACCGTGGACGTCACGAACGGGGTGGAGATTCAGTGTGCCGCCTGATTTGGGAAACGCGCAACACGTACCTGGAAGGCTCAGGTTGTGCTTCAGCTTTTTCGAGCGGTCGTACCGCCCCCCCAACGGGTTCGCCGCGGCTAATATGCTGGTACGCGCGTTCAACGTCGCGTTGATCCCAGCTTTCGCCATGGAAATAGTCTGCTGCTCCATGGCTTCGTGAATCGCGGTTTGGTCCTTCGAGTCCATCTTGTCGAACTCGTCGATGCAGCAGATGCCGTTATCCGCGAGCATCAGCGCTCCGGCTTCGATGCAGTACTCGCCGGTTTCGATGTCCTTCGCCACCGTTGCGGTCAAACCCGCGGCGGATGAGGACTTGCCTGAGGTGTACACCGCCCTTGGGAGAAACGTGGAGACGTACTTCAGGAACTGCGATTTCGCGCAAGAAGGGTCGCCCACGACCAGCACGTTGATGTCGCCTCTTAGGTTGATTCCCTCGCCGGTCACTTTGTGCACCCCCCCGAACAGCATCAAAGAAACCGCCCGTTTGATATCCTGGTGCCCGAACACCGTCGGCGCGATGGACGAGACGAACTTGTCGTACACGTTTGGGTCTCTGGCCATGGTTGAAATGTCGCGTCGCTCCTCCGTGGTGAACTGCTCCAGGACGTCCTCGTCGTTGTCGTCGCTCCTGATGTTCGCGCTCGAGCCTCCGTTCGTGGCAACGGTGGCGCCTGATGCGTCACCCGCACCCGCAGTTGCCGCGCTAGGGTCCGCGGTGTTCACCACGGAGTGCGCCACGAACACCATCCGGTAAAACAACTCCCGGACGCCGTAGCTTCGTAAACCGGAAATCCCCTCGCTCTGCCCGCGTTTCTGCGAACCCTGCTGGTTCGACCCGAGCTCGGTGCGGTCACCGGCCATGTTTGAGGGCGCGCCTTCCGGAACCACCATCAGGGTGCCAGTGAACACGGCTTTGTCACCAGCGCGCGCCTCCTCCACGGCTTCGTGTCTTAAAATAACCTCCATGCTCCGAGGCAGCGACCCCGCCGGGACTTCGTTTGCGTTTTCCTGCGAGTGGTACACGAAAAGGATCAATCTTGTAAGGCCACGTGTACGCGTAATTACGGGCGGACAATCGGCAAACCGTGTGCCTGGCTGGATTTGGGAAACACGTTTGGGAAATACAAACACGTACCTGCACGCGCACGCGTTGCCAATCCACGAACTTGCACCCGTCTTGTGACAGCTCCCACTTCATCCGGTTCCCGCACTGCGCGTTGGTGCAAATAGCGGGAGTAGTGTACCGGCACTGCTGTTCCACATCAGGGACGTCCGTGCCGCACTCCACGCATTTAAACGCCCCTAAAAGCAGTTCCGGCCTTACCTCCGACGTTCGCGTCACCGTTCCGGAGAAACTTGTCAGCTGCCCGATGTTCTCCGCCTTCAGCTCGCGTAAACGGTGCACTCTTGGCAGGTTAACGAACGCGACCCAGAACTCTTTTTCCTTCCCCCCGTCCCACCGCACCATCAACGGTTTGTGCTCACGCACGAACTCCAACACCGCCCGCCGCAAAAAAGGCTGGTACTTGTAGAAGTTCGCCTCCACCGCTTCGTGCGCTAAAACCCCGTCGTACTCCATCAGGTGCTGGAAGTTGACGTAAATCGTAGTACCGCTGCGCTCGTACATCAACTCCAGCTGTTCCACGTATTCCTTGTACGACGCACCGCCTTCGCCTCGGCCGTTCTCGTTCTCGCCGGCGCGCTCATCCTCGGACGTGTACGAGTTGAGGAAGTTCAAGAACGTACGCGTCACGTCCTCGCCCCCTTCCACCGCGACGGACGCGGACGCCATGGTGGGATGTCAAGCCGTGTGACCCCGGATAACGTCCACGATCGCGGAGACCTGAAGCACGCGACCGGACGTTCGTCGCTCACGCCGATCTCACAGACCGCGCGCGCAAGTCTGATCGAGTTGGCACCCATCGAATTCAAAATACGACGCGAAAACGCAAGGTTGTGGGTTCTTTTTCGGTCGAGAAAGTGGGCCATTTCGATGCGCAGGTGAGCACCGCACTAAGCGCGGGGATGCCTGTCCCCGCGCGCGTGCCCGGGCACGGCGGTCGGTACCGCTTCAGGGAGTACGAGCCTGTTGACCGGAAGGTGCTTGGTATTTTGCGCGCCGTGGCGCACGACGAGCCCCCCACGGAGGCGTGGGGCAAGCCCCCACACCAATCAATCGTGCATCGCACGGTGGTGGTAACCGACGAACTCGAGCGCGGCCGGGTTATCGGTGCGGCGAGGGTGATTTCCCAGGATGACACTGATTTCCCGCGCGTGGCGCACCTTCAGTTCGTGTGTGTCGAGGAGGACAAAAGGGGTAACGGCCTTGGATCGGCGTTGGTACGGTGGACCGAGACGGTGAGTGACGAGCAATTTCGGGCGAGCCTTTTGGAGCTGGAGGTCGACAGGAAAAACACGCGCGCAATCGCGTTGTACGAGAAACTGGGATACCAACAGCAACAAGAAACGAGCGCCGCTTCGAAAGCGTGGTCAGAGAATCCGGTAATACGACGCATGCTAGGACCACCGCGAGTGCTGAGGTTCGTGAAGGCAATAGCACGACTCGCGCCGCTCGGCGAGGTGACGAATTAATATTACCAGGTACGTTTTTGGGTTGTTATTATTATCATCAACCCTTCGCCGAATGTACCGGCGTCGTCGTAAGTCTATTATAGTTACACTTAAGCGCTTAAACCGCACACGACCTGCTCCGTCCATCGCCCCGTTGTCCACATCACTCTCGAACTCTCGCCACGATCCGCCGCCGCTGCTCGCCGAGCACGCGCGCGACGTGCAGCCGCTCCAAGTTTTCCATCTCGGACTCGAAATCGGTTTCGGTGCGATCGAATTCGGTTTCGGGGTCGGTCTTAACTTTGTCCTGCCGTGCCGTCGCGTGTGCCATGACGTCGTCACGGGTGTCACCCCACCAGGGCTCGCGCAGGAACTCGTCCATGTCTGGTTCGGTGTCACCCGCGTTCACAACCGCCCGGCGGCTCGCCAATGCCAACTCATCCTTCTCCCGTTCTGCCGCGATTGAGGTGTTTAGATTCGAGCGACGCGAGGAAACCGAGGTTTCGTGCCCCGAGCTCGGTCGTTGGTCGTCGTTTTTCGCGAAGGATTTGCCCCCGAACAAGCACGCGAAACAACCCCCGCCGCTCCGGCCGGTGGAGTCAGCACCCATGCCGCGCGCCCGCGGGGTGCCTCGCACACTGCCGCGCGGTGCTGATGGAAGAGAATTGCTTTTTCGGCGCGAGAAGATTTCCGAGAAGGTGGGCACTTCCACCGTCAACCAGATCTGGGCACTCATTCATCGGGCGCTGGGAGTCAGGCGCCGGCATGACCGCTTCCGATTCCGACGAAATCATGTTCGTGGGCGAGACCCGGGGTGTCGGGGTGGTGGCGGGGGACGGGCCGCGAGGCGTGAAACGCGGTCGGTACGACGGAACCGCCGACGGCGAGGCGTTGGCGTACCGCGCACTTGAAGCGCGGGATGCCCACATTGGAACCGTGACCGAAACCGGAAACGCGCAGCAGTCCACACTCCTCGCGGACCCTCCGTTGTTCCGTTTGTTCCGCACGGAGTACATCCCTACCAAGCACAACGACGGGTGCGTCACGGTTTCCAATTTAGTCAGGGGGCCCGTTCGGTGGGCGGTGGTGAGCAACTTCAAGATAGATTTGGACTTCATTTCTCAGGTATGTGTTGGGCCTTTCCCAAATCAACGACTGTTGACTGTGTTCCCAACAAGACTGACACTTTCTTTTATTGGTATCAGGCCAGCCCGGAGTTGTTGACGATTCCGCGCATCGTGTTTCTTCACGGCCAAGACGACGTCCCGCAGTGGACACGTCAAAACGCACCGAACAAAATCACCGAAAAACAATGGAGCTTCCTGAAGCCGCAAGTCCCGCAGTGGGGCACGCACCACAGCAAGTTTTTTTTGTTAGTGTTTCCGGCGGGTTGCCGGGTGGTGGTGATGACCGCGAACCTTTGCCAGCTGGATTTGACCGTCATGAGCAACGCGGTTTGGTGGCAGGACTTCCCGAAGAAGACTCCGGCGCAGTTGGCGAGACACGCGAGCTCGGAGTTCGAGGAGGACTTGCTTCTTTACTTGAACAGGCTGGGGTGGCGCGGGGGGGATGAGCTTTTGGCAGACTCCACGGAAAAGGAACTGGTCGGCCCCGAGGCGTTTCGTCAATTCGACTTTTCAGGCGCAGGCGCGAAACTAATACGGTCGGTACCCGGCCGGCACAAAACAAACGAGCGAACGTGTTGGGGGCATCCCGCGCTTCACCGCGCTTTGGAAAAGCAACGCTTCCCAAAGGAGTTCAAAGGCTCGCCCGTGCTCGGCCAATTCTCGTCCATGGGGAGCTTCTCCGAGAAGTGGCTGGATGACGAGTTTTGCGTGAGTCTTTGCGGAGGCGTGGTGAAAGGGACTGAAAGTACTGAAGGTACTGGTACTGCAAGTACTGGTACTGCAAGTACTACTCCTTCCGCGGACAAACAAAACAACTTCCGCAGCGCGTCATCGGAACTCCTCGCGCAGAAAAGCACAGATGCTTCCAAACTGGGCAAAGGCGCTCTTCACCTGATTTGGCCCACCAAAAACGAGATAAGAGACTCCCTCGCCGGGTACGTCAGCGGCGGTTCCATTCCCGGCTCGGCGAAGAACGTGGGGAAGACGCACGTGTTGCCCAAGCTACACAAGTGGTCCACGTCGTCGGGGCACGAAACTTCAACACGCGACGACCACCCGTTCGGACGCCGCCGAGCCGTGCCGCACATCAAGACCTTCGCGCGGTACTTGGCGGGTGACGGCGATACGGGTGAGGATGAGGACGAGAGGACAGAGGATGAGAGGACAAAAGAAACAGAAAACGGAAAAGGAAAGGACACGGCGAAGGATCCAACTAAAGGGTCTTCCATTGGCGCTGGAACTAAGTTGGCTTGGGTTTTTCTGGGCAGCCACAACTTGTCGGGCGCGGCGTGGGGTAAGTTTGAGTTAAACAACACGCAGCTCAACCTGTTGTCGTACGAACTAGGGGTTTTGCTGACTCCTAACTTGGTGGGTAAACGAGTTAGCACTCCTTTTTGCGTGATCGCCGCGAGCGCGCTACTGGCGGGGCAGGCGGTGGATCTTCCCGGGATGACGTGCTTGGCGGGCGCGCGACCGTTTGACGGCGGCAGCGAGAAATCTAAAGAGGTTGAGTTTCGACACGCCTCCGCTGTCAATACCGTCGGATCGAGTGGCACCGCGTCAGGCAACACCGCTTTCGCGCCTCTTCCGTACCACGTCCCGCCGCCCCGGTACGAAACGGACGACAAGCCGTGGACGTTCGACGAAACGCACGCCGAGCCGGACTGGCGGGGGCAAACCTGGGACCCGCGTGGGTGACGCGTTGGGACGCCCGGGACGAGGGGACGCGTCGGGAGGGCATACCGGCAAGGGCGTACGAGTGACCCCCCCTCGCAGAAGTAACGCGGTGTTAACACGTCAGTAGTAACAATACTACACGTATGGACCACACCCTGCCTACACCGTCTCTACCACCGTGCCTTGCGGCATTTTCAAACCGTCCCACTTTGGTTGTTTCGCCGCAGTACCCGCGCTTGTTTTCTTTTTCTTCCCGCCTCGCTTCGGCGCCTCCGCCTCGGCGCGCGCCGCAAACAACAAACGCGCGTTTTCCCAAACCCCAAGCGCTCGTTTGACTTCTTGTTTCTTTAATTCGCACCCCCTTCGCTTTGACATGCACGCAAGCGCCCTCGCAGAGGAGCACCCGACCGTGCATATGGCGTACAAACAAGTCTCGTTCCATGGCGTTGCGTTTATTTCGAGTGGAAGATTGGACAACCCGGCCGCCGCGCAGGCCACCGCGGCGACGAGACCGTCAATTGCCCGCGCGCGACCCACGGCGTGGATTGCCACGCCTGCTTCCCGAAACGCCGGGCCGATCAAATCGATAACGCCGGCGAGCGCGCACGCGCGTGCCTTTAATTGCGCATCAGCATCGGCGGCAGAGGCGGTCTTCTTTGAGAGCTTTGACCATTTCTTACCGGTCGCGGCGGTACCCGGCGCGTCCGCGTCCGCCTCCCCCGCCAAACGCGCGCGCGCCGACGCAACCAATTCTTTCGCGCGCTCCGCCGCAATACACGCACGCTCCGCGTGTTCGCCGGCGTCCGCGTTCCGGTCCAGACCGCCCCACGCACCGACCAGCGCGGCCGCGGCGAAGGAGGCGCGCGTGGAAGGCGCTGACGCGAACTCCGCTGCGTTGTCTAAACAAGTCCCGTCCCCGTCGTTCCGCTCGCCGCCTACGCACGCGAAGCGCCAGCGACTCGCGAGATGCGCGCCGAGTCGTTTCGCAGTCGAAGTCAGGTCGACATTTGCCGTGACGTTAGTCACCGTCGTTCGGCGCTTTTCAGGTCCAAACCCAGCGCGCGCGCCGTCCCACGAAACCACCGCGCGTAACGCACCGCACGCCCTAACCCCCAACTGCGACAAAACATCGTCCACGGTAAGTAAATTGCCGCACACGTTCCCGTCCGCACACGTCGCGAACGACACCGCGCACGTCCGCGCGACATCGACTTCGAACTTCGGTAAATTTAAATTCGTCTCGCCGCGATACGCAAAACACGAGTCGGAATCGCCGGTTGCGGCGAGAACTCCGTTCGATCTGCTTGCGACGATGGTGCTTTTGTTAGTGTCGCTGTCAACACAAACAGTGCCCTTGTCGCCACAGAACCCGAGCGCCTCGGGCCAGACCGTTAAACACGACGCGAACGCGGCGAGCGCGCTCACCGCCGCCGTCGCGCCCCGGGGACAAATCCCAAAACGTGCGTGACTCGCGCTTGCGCTTGCGTCGGCAACTCCCGCTTTACCGCCCGGGGCACACGAAGGCCCGGGAACGCCGAACGCGAGCGCTTCCAGTACCAATCGCCGCGTCGCCGCCATGGCGTCTGTGTTGTCAACCGCAGTGCCCACGCTGTGCGGCTGGCCAGAGCGACGAAGCGCGGTGGCGCACGCCGCCGCGCACGCCGCGAAACGCGCCGCGCTCGCCGGCGACACCGCGCTGCAACTTTCGTCGTTTAAAAACTGCAGCGCGCGCCGCGGGTCTTTGCCCGCGCACGCGGCGGCGACGGCGACTTCCAAACGACTCGCCACTTTTTCCAACAACGTTGTTTGCGAAGTGTTCCCTGACGCTTCATCGACGGCATCGGGTGCTTCCCCGTTCGCGTCAGCCCCGGGACGCGCATCGTTCGCCGCGAGCACGAGATGGACCCACCACGGGAACGAATTGTTGTGCGTTTCGTTACCGGTCCACCACGGTTGCGCCAACGCGCGCCACGCGCGATCTCCATGCTGACTGTTGTCGTGTTCCACGCGCGGCGCACTTGCGTCGGGTACATCATCGTCGTTAGTAACCGCGAGGTCCAGGACGGACACACACAGCGCGCGCGCCAGCGTGTCAATCGAAACGGGCGCGTCTGCGTCCGCCCACGACTCGGCGACGGCGCCGGCGGCGCCGGCGGCGGGCGATGTGAGAAAGTCAGCGATGGTCTCACTGACTTGTGCCGAGAAATTGTGTGCATTGTCTGCATCAACCTCGTTGGTTTCGCCACGCCCGCGCCCACGCCCGCGACCGCGGCCGCGCCTGCGACCACCCGAATCGCGTCCCCGCGTCGGTTTCGGTTTCGGTTTCGCGAGGGAAAGCTTCCCGCTTCCCTTTTCACCTCGCGACACTCTCTTCGCCACCGCCGCGAGCGTTTCGTCGTCCTCGTCCGAACCGTCCGTACCGTGGCTCTCTTCGCTGCTCTCGTCCGCTTCCAAAACAGACCCAGAACCGCACATGTGGTTCCTGCCGCGCTTACGCCCGGGGAGCCGTGACTGTTTGCCCGTTTCGAACAAACCAAACCCGTCGCCGTCGCGTAAACCGCGCCGCAGCGGCGACAACAGGCGACGCATTTTGGTGGGAAACGGTGTGGGCTCGGTTTCGTCCTCTTCTCGTAACTCTTCTCGGCTTCGCAAAAGCGGTCTCGCGCGCGCAGTGTCGAACTCGCTCTGCATGCTCACCAAACGAGTCTTCAGAGTGGTGTTGCCACGCGCGGCTGGCCCTGGATGCGGGGCACCGCTCGCGTCACCTGCGCTTAGACGCGTTCGCGAGCCCCCCGCGTTTTTGCCAGACTCTAAACGAGCTTTATCCTTTTCAAGAACACCAACCCTCGTCTCGAGCTGCTTGACGCGTTGCTCCGCTCTGCGCAGCAGCTGTTTGGACTGCAAAAGTTCGTGTTGAAGGGCCTCTGTCTGTTTGTTCGCGGCGGCGACGGCGTCCTTCGCCGTCGCCTCCGCGGCGCGTGCCGCCGTCAACGGCGCCGTCACCAAAGCCGCCTCCGCCACCGCCGTCTCCGCCTTCGCCTCAGCCGCGATGCGCCGAATGCGCTCCTCGCTCGCCTCCGCCCGTGAAGTAGCGGACGCGTGCCTCGCCTCGCTCTCCCACCGAGCGGACTGAGCGCGCGCGGCGGCGAGCTCGGCAAGAAGCGCCTCCACTCCGCGCGCGGCGGTTTCAACGTTTCCGCCGGCCGGCGCTGGTTTGTTTCGATCGGTGTCGCCGTACGGTTCAGAAGCAGCAGGTTTACACAGCGTACCAACGGCTTCCAGCACGGGTGCGCGCGTGCTGAGACTCGCCTGCAATTTTTTCGGTCGTAAGGGGTCACATGGGAAGTGGGATGACGTGGAGACACGCGACGGTCGGTCAGCGACCTGTGCGGATGAAAACAGATTGCGTCTCCGAACGCCCGCGATGTCGGCGTGTGTTTTGGAGGCAAGAAAAGGCGGGGGCGGTGGCGGGGGCGGGGGCGAGCTTCTGAAAACACCAACCTTGAGTGCGATGAGGCTCGTGCGAAGCTTCGCACGCGTCGCTTCGCTCTTGTCCAGGCGCTGCCGCAGCTCGCGGACCTCCGCGTCCGTGGTTGTCATCGCTCAGATTTGCGAATTTCGGGCGCAATCGGAACCGAGGTGGTCAGCGACGCATGTCCACCTCGGGCGCGCACGGATGGGTCCGCGGAGAGCGCACCGGGTGCGAGTGGGTGGCTGGCACGTGAATACCCACTTTTGGCCCACTGTTGCGCAGGTCGGGAATGGTGAGGTCACTCTCCGCGCTGTGAACAACTTTTCTGGCGCGAAACGGAAAGGGTGAAAAGGGGCTTGCTTTTGAGCGAAAGCGTCCCACAGCGATAAGCGCGACGGTACGGCCGCCTCTGCGCACTTCCTGCGACGCCCGGTGGTGATCGAGAAGGTCCACTCTTGTTCTTTTCCACACGGACGCGATGCTCGTGACGTGTCCGCCTCGCGTGTGGGCGCCGATCGCGGCCCGGTTTGTCACCCCCGCGCGCCCGAGGCACGGCCTGCGCGTCATCGCGATGGGCCGACGTAGCAAAATCAAGAAAGCGCGCCAGGCTCCGGACACCGAGGACGCCCCGGTGTCTGTGCCGACCTCTGCCGCGCCTGCCGCGCCTGCCCAGCCTGCAGCGCAGCCTGCGACACCCACCACTGCCAAGGAGGCGAGGCGCGTGTTCGGCAGTCAGGGCCAGGAAAGCGGCCCCACGCGTTTAAGCGCCAAGGAATGGAGCGAGATCGAGGAGGAGAACAAGCGGGCTAGGGAGATGCAGGGCGGACCTGCCTCAAGTGCGGGCCCGGCGGGCACCAGCGTGCTTGACAAAGCGCTGTCCGCGGACGCGATGTTGCTTTTCGCGGTGGACGGTGCGGTTCCGGAGGTGGTCAACGGGCGGGTCGCGATGTTCGGTTTCTTCACCGCGCTTGTGAAGGAGTTGATAACGGGCGAAACATTCACGTCGCAGCTCAACTACAACTTGACCCACGGCGTGTCCTTGACCATCATCGCCCTGGTTACGATGGGTACCCTGGCGCCTTGTGTCATGGCGAACCAACAGGAAACCCCGTTCAAGGGAGACGGCATCGCGAAATACAGACCGGAGTTGAAAGCCAAAGCGGGACGGCGGTATTTATGCGACCCTCGGTCGGTGGACTGCGCCGGGTTACCGGGCGTGGACACGCCCGTCGGCAGATTGGTGAGTATTTCCCATTTACCACATTCCACTGACTGATTGCCTATACACGACTGACATTTCTTTTTTTACAATCAGGGATTCGCGCCGTTAGCGGAAACCTGGAACGGACGAGCCGCGATGGTGGGGCTGATCGCCACGTTCGTGGTGGAGGGGTCGTCGCACCACGGGCTGTTCAGGTAGGACTTGGGTGGCGTTTTGTTTGTTGAGAAATTCTCCCGGCGTGACAGCGGCGCGGGGAGGGTACTCCCCGAAAAAGAGTAATACCTTAGTCTAGATTTCATTTCGATATACCTTACCTACCCAGCACCGCTCCTTCCCCTACTCCTTCCCCTTTCGAAACGCGTGCGCGATTTCCTTAAGCGTCTCCGAACTCACGGGGTACAAACCCTTCCCCGAAGAGGATTGCAACACCAAAACCGAGCTATCGCAGCTCGCGGGTTTCCATTGTTGGCGCTTGGTGTGTTGCGCGCCGGCCAGGTATCCGTGCTCGCGAGCGGGAATGACGCACGGTTTTTGGACGCGAAATTTACTGCAACGCAGCGCTTCCCAGGCCACGCGATTGGGCCAAAACGGCGTGATCACCACGAAGGATAGGGCCTGGTTATTGTTCTCAGCGTCAAGTAGCAACCGCTCCAGCCGCTCCGCGATTCGCAACACCAGACCTTCCTCGAAAGGCGGGTTTACTTGGAAACTCCCTCTGGCACGATTAACAAGAAAGTGTCAGTCGGTCGTGATGGGTATGAGGGATTGGTATTACGTAAACAGTCACGGTAATAGTCCGAGGGAATGCGCCCTTCTGGTCGTAATAGTCCCTTCGCAGGACGAGTATGCGCAATCGCGGACGGCGGAACGTGTTCAATGGGAATACTTACCTGGTTGGTGAAAACTCGAAAAAGCTCCCTAAACTGCCGAACACGAAATCGGTATCGGGAAACGCGCTGCAAAAAGTGGAGAACCGGCAATTCAGCGGGCTCGCGAACAGCTCCGCCTCTACTTTTAACTCGCCAAACTTCAAGACGTCGAAAACGTTACCGCAAAGAGCGCAGTGGTGCCCGCCGCATATGCGGTGCATTCCGCCCTGCGCCGCGGTGTAACGCGCGACGCAACAAAACGCGGCGAACAGAAAGGCGGGCTCCAACTTTTCGTACTCGAGCGACGCACGCGTGTTTTCTGGCGACTGCGCGTCCATACGCGCGAGAGCATTACCTCTGTCCATACAGGCACTGTTCGTTTCTTTATCCGAGTCGGAACCCAGACGATGCGCCTCGTACAACTTGTGCAGTTTCAACAAGTGCTCGTCCCTGATTTCAACCCCGGCTTTGCCGAGCGAAAGCTTGGTTTTGGCGACGGCGGCGGGTTTACTTCTCTTGTGGTTTTTACTTTCGGTTTCGGTTTTTTCGCTCGCCGCCACGGGAACGCGCTCCAGCACGATTTTTGGGAAAGGGGTTTCTTTTTCTTGTGCCTGTCTCGTTTTCGCGACCGCCACCGCGTTCCGCGCGCTCGCAACCGCGGCGACCACCGCGTTCGTGGTGTGTTGGATTGACTCTTTGGTCACTTCTGCGATCGATTTGCCATCTGCGTTACTAGTCATCGGAAAGCGCCTCCCGCAAAACTTTCGCGTCGCTTCGTCCGATGGCAAAAGCGGATCCACCTCACAATCGTGGCCAATCATCATTTCCTCGAACGCGTTCGCCCACCGGTTTTTGCCCACAATCGGGGACACTAACTTTTCGAATTGGAAGCACAGGTGGGACACTGCTACGAGCCGAGCCGCTTCGGTGAGCGCCGCCGATGGCGAAACCGAAAAATCGCCGGACGCACTCGGAAAACCCGCAACCGCCGAGTTTCGAACCAGCTCGGAATGGCGCTCCCTGCACATCGAGAAAGTGTCGTCCAGGATACGTGCGCTGTTCAGCACAGGCGGCGACGCCACAACCACGGCCGTGGGGAGGTCGGGAACTCCAGAAGGTACCGACCGTAACTGCTCTGTTTCCGGACGCGATCGTTTCGTCGCCAGGGTGTCTTGTGCATTCGCGCGCCGACGTTTTTTTTTCGGGGCGTGTTTTTTTTCATCGCCACCGCGCGCATCATTGGACCCCCCGCTCGCCACCGGGGAGTCACGGGACATAGGTGGTTTGTTCTTCCCTCCCCCGCCCTTGATCACCGACTGCAACGCCGCCCAGTTCGTCTGCATCGCGTACCTGCACGTCCTCCCGGGGCGGTTCCCACGACCCCGCGCACCAAACAGTAAGAAAACTTTCGTTGGAGTTTCCGAAACCGCCTAGTTTTGATAAACCAATTGGACCGCGCCCGACTCCTCGCCATTTCGAGACACGCGCGCCGCCTTCGCCCCGCTCGGGACGCGTCGGACCCGATGTCTGTTCTGTGCGCCTCCGCATATTTGGCGACCGCGGCCGTCTCCGGTTGCCGCGCGTCACGCGGCAAGCGCCTCCCCGCGGCCGCCGCAGCGCGGTCCCGGCAAATCGCCATCCCCCAAAACGTGCCTTGTTACGATTGCGTTTCCACCCCTTCACGCGAACGAAGAGGCGTTTCCTTGATCACACACGGCAAGAGAAAGAAAGGCTTCGCGGAGATGATGGGCGGGGGTGATGTGGATGTGATGGTTGCTGTTACGAAGAAAGGTGCGCCGGTTTCGGACGCGGAGACGTGTCCATGCGGCGGCGGCGACGAAAAAGCGCCGTACTCCAGGTGCTGCAAGCCGTATCACAAAGGCGAGAAGTACCCGGCCGATTGCGTTACCCTGATGCGGTCGCGGTTCACCGGGTACGCCAAGGGCGAGGGCGAGTACGTGGTGCGGACGACGCACCCGGAGAACCCGCTTTTCGCCGGTGGAGCGAAGGCGGTGTCGGGGGTGGTTGTTTCGTCGTTGGCGGATGACGTGCGGGCGACTTGCAAAAAGGTGAAGTTTTACGATTTGGAGATTATGAGCGATAAAAAAAAGAGCCAAGACGAACACCTCGTCGGGTTCAGGTACAAGTGCAGAGTGGTGGGACAAAAGGGGTTCACCGAGTCCGCGGAGGAGAAACACAGCGAGTTGAGTACGTTTCGGCGGGGGGACGGTGGGGAGTGGCTGTTTCTGGACGGCATCACGGGGGCGGTGGATAGCTGAAAGGAAGTTTCTAAAAAAGCAGGTTGTCTCAAAAAGCGAACAATCTGTAATCTGGCGCGAAAAATTCTGTCAGTCGTCCGCGTCATCTCGCCCCGCTCGTCCGCCAGTCGTCGTGCCACAGCGAAACGCGCGTAGCACGACTCGTGCGATTCTTTCACGTCCCCAGGCTCGGCGGTAACAACACATCCACGCCGCGTACGAACGTGCTCAGTCCTCCTGTGACCTGCTGTGCGTCCTGTGCCGTGATTCGGAATCTGGGATAGAAATATCTCTTTTCGGGACGGTTGCTTTGCGCGCGAACGTGATGTGCTCGCTCGCCGTGTGGGGCGCTTTGGTCGCCTCGCCTCGCCTCGCGCGCCGAGTTCGCGTCAACGCCACCTACGAGCCCTCACCCCTGGATGGCAAGAAGAGCCGGTGCCTTCCCCTGCCCATCGCGACGCCTCAGGGATACATGTGGAACTCGGTGCGCAAATTGCGCCCCGCGATGGAGGAGGAGGCTACTTGCGAACCCACTAAAGACGCGTGTTCCCTGGCGTACATAGCGATGAAGTACGACGAAAAGTGCGTCGGGTGCGAGGGGAGTGGTTTTGTGAAGACGCGCGCATTCAAGAGTTCGAGGAGAAACTCGAAAAGCACCACCGGGCGGTGCTTGCTTTGCGCCGGCGTTGGTTATGTTCGTGTGAACACCACTAGGATAGAGCCTGACTTTTCCAAGAACGATAGCATGCCCGCTGATTACGACCCGCGGAACGTCGGGTTCCCCAAAGGAGAGCAAGGCCCGTGGTGCGAGGTGAAGGAGAAGAGCTGGAAGAAAAACGCGGGGAAGAAAATCGGGGAGGCGAAAATCGGCGACACGCCCGCGACGAAAAAGGGCGACAACATCAACATCGGCACCGCCACGGGCTTGGGGCCGAGGTAGTTGGTGGACTCAGTACTTCGTGAAGAGACATGCGTGACAAGTAGTGTGGACCCAAAGTAG
>Ga0209192_10000155_pt1 | contig 80363 bp, 73 predicted proteins | sample ArcticOcean_MG_C_11_FD_187433 | JGI IMG/M metagenome (GOLD analysis project Ga0209192, IMG submission 187433) | Marine microbial communities from western Arctic Ocean - ArcticOcean_MG_CB2_154 (SPAdes) (version 2) | ecosystem: Environmental > Aquatic > Marine > Oceanic | place: Arctic Ocean... | reverse complement strand
TGGTAGCCATCGCCGCAAAGCAAGCCGGCGCAGCCAAAGTCTGGGCCTGCGACAATGACAAACAAGCGCTGTTAGCAACAAAAACTAACGCTGAGCTAAACCATACAGACATCCAGTTATGCGCAGATATCGATGATTTACCTAAAGACTTAGATCTCATTCTCATGGCTGACGTTCTTTACGACCGCAGCAATTTTGCCTTGCTCGAAAAAATCAAAGCCCTGAATGGAATATTGCTCATTGCCGACTCGCGAATAGCCACAATAGATGACCCGGACTTCAGTCTATTTCATCAAGCGGAAGCTCTTACCCTGCCAAATTTAGGCGAATTTGATGAATTCAAAAGCGTACGTTTTTTCGTCACGGGCTCACCAGATGCTCTACTGCTGAATTCCCAAGTCTAATGGGCAAGTTAATTCCTTGGGCACAGATATAGCGCAGCGCGGTTGTAAACGGTAATCTCTGAGAGACATAAAGAAAGGGAGAGACTCATGAGCGCACACGAATACCAAGAAATTATTTATGAAGTAAACGATCCAGTGGCGGTGATTACCATGAACCGCCCCGAGGCATTAAATGCCTTCACAGCCAGAATGCTGGCCGAAATTCGTCACGCTTTTGCAGCTGCCGAAAAAGACGAAAGCGTTGTCGGCATCGTGTTAACCGGCGCTGGTCGCGGCTTCTGCCCCGGCATGGATATGAACGCCCTAGATTCAATGAGCAGTGGCGGCAACGGCCAAAGCGACGACCTTTCGTCACTAAAAGCTTCGCCAGGAGATACATCCCTCGGTGAAAACTTCCAAACCACCTATACCTATCTTATGTCTGTGCGTAAGCCGATTATTGTCGCTATCAACGGTGCCTGCGCGGGCTTGGCTTTTGCTGTCGCAACCTTGGCAGACATGCGTATCGTTGAGCGCAATGCAAAATTCAGCACCGCTTTTTCACAACGTGGTTTGGTCGCAGAGCACGGTGTCAGCTGGACACTGCCCAGGCTAATTGGCTCAGGTAATGCCCTAGATCTACTTTGGAGTGCACGTAAATTTAACGGCGAAGAAGCGAAAGAGCTCGGGCTAGCCGAACGATTGGTGGAGGACGGTGAGTCGAGAAAAGCAGCCGAAGATTACATACGCGGGCTAGCAGCCAACTCAGCGCCAGTGTCTATGCAAGTAATAAAGGCTCAAGTATATCGTCACCTGAATATGCCTTTGGGCGAAGCTATGCTGGAAACCAATGATTTGATGGCTGTATCGCTCGAAAAAGACGATTTTCGTGAAGGCGTTCGCTCCTTTATTGAGAAGAGACCCCCCAACTTCTCCCGCGTCAAAGGCTAGTATTCTGAACATGCAATCTGAGGCAAACCTCGTGACCCATCACGAGGTTATGAGTAATGGCATAAAACTTAACGTACTTGAAGTAAAAGCCCACACAGAGGAGGTTAACCACGCGCCTGGCCAAGAGCCGCCAGGGCCAATACCAACATTGGTCATGTTGCATGGATTGCGCGACTCTGCCTGGTCTCTCGTACCCATTGCTCAACGCATCAGCGACGGCAAAATCAGGGTGCTGCTACTAGAGCTGCGTGGCCACGGGGCCAGTGGCCACAGCGATGCCTATAGTATCAACGACTATATTCTTGATCTGCACGAGGTGGTTGACCAACTGACCCAAGACCCGGTAATGCTTTTTGGTCATAGCTTGGGTGGCCATATCGTCAGCAAGTTCGCTGCCCTATTTCCCGAGCTCACCAAAGCGGCAATTTTAGTGGAGGGACTTGGGCCACCAAAGCGTCCCAACGAGGGCGATATTGAGCAACAAATGCAATCCCTGCGCTTTATGCTACTTAACCGCCTGAAGAAAAAATATCACCCCTCACGTGCACTGCAAAGCCACGAGGAAGCAGCAAACAAATTACGCCTCAACAATCCGCGCATGCTGGTCGAAGAAGCTCAACGTATCGCCTCGCACTTAGTTAAAGAGGTCGGTGGCGAACTACATTGGGTTTTTGATAGTCGTGCAAATAGCGTCTTTGTTGGGGTAAACCTACAAACCAACATCAATTTTTGGCGTCAAATCAAAGCCCCGGTTTGTCTCATCAGCGGACGGTTGTCTTATGAATATTGGGCCAAGGAAATGGCCACCGCAGATTTTGACGGCCATTTCGCCGTCAATGAACTGGAGCAAAGGTCCAGAGCATTCGCAACCCATGAGCACCATTGGCTGGAATACAGTGGCCATATGGCCCATTACGATGAGCCAGAGAAATTGACACAGATTTGTAAACATTTCGTATTCAACCTACCAAGCTAAGCATGCCTCTGGCACAGCTCACGCATGAGGTAAAAAGATAGGCCTTAAGGTAGCGCCCAAAATTTGAGCCAAACAATAAAGTTGGCAGAACCGCAGACACATTTAGTGTCGTATTAATTACACAAGGGAGAAAGATAATGAGCGCAATTATTGCCAGCGACCTAGATTTCGACGGGGCCAAAGTTGTAGATGATCTGAATAGGCTGCTGCGACTAAGAACCACCCCCATTGGTATGAAACTTTTTGCCAGCAAAGAGGAAATGGCCGCAATCCCTAGAATACGCAGACCCAAAGATATTCACACAACCGACCAAATTGTCGGCCAAGCTTCGCGCAACGGGTGGACTGTGGGTATCACAGCGGATGATTTGGTTGGCGCCCAATGTAGCACTGTGATCGGCCTGCACCCAAGAAACGACGAATGGCTATCAGGGGACCGCATGAATGGCGTTTGGTACGGATCACCAGAAGATGCCGCAGCACACCAGGAAGCCATGGATGTGGTGCCTTTTGGCAGCTACGAAGCTATGGCAGTGAGCCCCCTTGCGAGCGGTCGATTAAACCCACCTGATATTTGCCTAATTTACGCAACGCCGGCACAAATGATTATATTTATCAATGGCTTGCAATGGACCGGCTATAAAAAGTTAGAGTTTTCATGCGTCGGAGAGTCCGCTTGTGCCGACTCATGGGGGCGCGCACTGTCCACCGGAGAACCCAGCCTGTCCATACCCTGCTTCGCAGAACGCAGATATGGCGGTGTTATGGAAGACGAATTGCTCATGGCAATCCCCCCACATTTTTTACCCAAAGTGGTCCAAGGACTAGAAGCGTTGGCAAAAAACGGCTTGCGCTACCCAATCGCAAATTATGGCGTTAACAACGATGCCAGAGCCGGAATGGGCGTCAGTTACTAACAATTCAAAAGATGGTGACAGTATCGGTCTTTTTTAGTCAACTTATAGTAGACTTAACCGATAGTAATAGAGAACGTTCATTCAGGTCCCTTCAAATGACTTCTAAAAAAAGCCGAGACACGGCTACAAGTTTGGTGGCCGCGGGAACCTTTTTGAGCGGTGACATTACGTTTTGCAACGAACTGGTCATCGCCGGAACGGTAAATGGCTCGGTCACCAGTACTGGAGACGAAAATAGCCTCGTGAAAATTCTTGAAGGCGGGAAATTCACGGGAGAAATCCTTGCGCCAAAAATAGAGATTTCTGGGCAAGTTGAAGCAAATATTACGGGCACTGTAAGCGTCTCAATTGGACCTGCAGCTAACGTGAGCGGTGTGATCCGTTTCCTGAAATTGGCAGTTAGCCCCGGCGCAACTATCACAGGTGAACTGATCACAATGGATGAACAGGTTGACGACAATGTGGTGGAGAACAAAACATCCACCTAACATGATGGGGTTTTCGCTCAGAAAAATGAACGAAATTGCATAAATTACTGAAATAGCACAAATACTTTTGGAGTATACACATGGCTCAAAATGAATCTGATTACGAATTTTACGTTGGACCCGCAACACATCTAGAGGGCGCTTCTCTAGCAATAGACGGCACTGCACGCATTGACGGCAAGATCGTTGGTAAAGTTGCAGTAAAACACCTTATCGTCGGACCAGGCGGCATTGTTCAAGGAGATATCTCCGGTGAAACAGCGAAGATAGAAGGCATTGTCGAAGACAGCCTACAGCTTTCAGGTAAGCTAACTGTTTGTGCGTCTGGAAAAATCCGCGGCAACATTAAGTACGGATCAATCGAGACCATGGAAGGCGCTAAACTGGTTGGCGAAATCTCAACAGATTGGGATAATGATGACCACTCAAGTCCTCAGGTTTCAGATCGCCTTGAAGCATTCACAGCTTCATTAGCCGACAACGATTCCGACTCGGATCAAGTATAAAGATAGCCAATTCGAATAGAGCACTAGTTTGTACAATCAACCAGAAAAACCTGTGGAGCGCCAACATGCGCTAAATAGGCCACGTTCAGTGATTTTTGCCAACTCCAAAGGTGGAGTTGGTAAAAGCACCTTAGCGCTTATGGCAGGTCTTGGGTTAGCTACTCAGCACCCCAGCACCCGTGTAGAATTAATAGATCTCGATGTCCAAAAGACCAGTAGTGAATCGTTACGGCGCTTCACCAACCATCGATTTCAAGTGATCGAAGACGAAGATTTTTTCCTCAACTCAGGTTCACCAAATAACGGCAATCTGATTAATCATATGGGTACAGATTTTCCGTTTAACCAAGATCAAAAATTCATTGTATTTGATAGCCCTGCAGGCAACGAACCTTCGCGCAGTACATTCCTAACCCATTGCGACGTCGTATTTGTGCCTACGTCGGTGGGTGATGCCGATGTATTTGCTACGCAAAAATACCTTGTTGCGCTGCAACAACTGTTTTCGCGACAAAAAGGCAATATGGAAGGCCCACCACCGCCAATCGTCATACTGCCAAATATGATTGACAGTAGAGACGAATTTAACGAGTTACGCGCGTCCTTATCTGGGGTGTCAGCATATTTCGGTAAGCCGCTATACTACTCTCCAGTATTTAGGCGCGCGTTTAGGGACGATGAAAACGACACCAGTGTGGCGACATTGCTCAAGCATGCCCAGCCCTACATTAAGTGGCTGACTAACCTGATATTGAAGGCGGAATCGCTACCCCAACCCCCGGGGCGTTTGTTCCAACTGTAGCTGTTAAGTTAAGCAGGCGACGGAAATTAGAACCTCCCTCGCCGTCTCATTCGTGTCTCCAACTGACCCTGCAACCCTGCCTCTTCAAAGCCGTGTTTAATAGTAAGCTAGGCCCACTAAAAACCCCGCTATAGATAGCGAACAAGACCAGCACTTAGCCAACTCCCCAAGGAGCAAGGGCCTAAGTAGACCGCTAAATGCAAATTCCTAAGAGGAACTGCCCAGAGCAAATCCTCACCTCGCCCCCTAGCCAAAATCTATGAACAACGCCTCAGCTGCTTGGCATATATGGCCGCCTGCCTCGAAGCCTTTTTCGCATACCCTTTAATCGCTGCGGATTTTTTCCACTTCCCTCTGGCATAGCCACTATGCCCATTGTAATAGGCAAGATAGAGGTTATAGGTATCATTTTTACGCAACCTCAGACGCTTGTTGCTACGGTCGTTGTACCAACCAATAAAGTCCAATGCGTCACCAAAATTGCTACGCTTAACAAACCGGCGACCAGTATCTTTTTTATAGTCTTTCCAAGCTTCGTCTGTTGCCTGGGCATAACCGTAGGCTGAAGAGCTTCTACCCAGTGGAATACCTAGGACACGCTTGCGCGGAGGCTTAGCGTCAGCAACAAAAGTAGATTCTCTATGTACAAAAGCGAAACCTACATGCATGGGTAAACCCCAGCGTTTACGAGCCTTTTTTGCGTCTTTGTACCACCCCTTATGCTCTTTAAGTATGTAACAAATATTGTTAGGGTCTTTAGGTTGTCCTGCTGCGCAACCTGCCAATAACACTGCGGCAAATATCACCGGGGCCAGGACTCTAGTCAGATACATCAACACCATGCTCCTTTAATAGGGTTATCAAATCGTTTTCTTTAAGTACAGTCAGTCCAAGTTGTTGGGCTTTTTCCAGCTTTGTGCCGGCACCAGGTCCCGCCACAACTTTAGTCGTCTTTGCCGATACGGAACCGGCTACCTTCGCCCCTAAAGAGGTTAAGAATGCTTTAGCTGCACTACGGGCCAAAGTTTCCAATGTCCCGGTCAACACCCAAACCTCACCGGCCAACGGCAATCCTGCAACGTCAACACTAGGCATCTCAGGCCATTGCACACCAAGCTCAATAAGTTGTTCTATGACCAACATATTGTCCATATCTTGAAAATAGTGAAACAGTGAGTCCGCAACAACAGGCCCCACATCAGCAACTACTTCTAAGTCTGCAACAACCGCTTTCCGCAAGCGTTGGAGGCTACGAAAGTGTTGGGCTAATGACAACGCCGTTGCTTCGCCAACTTCGCGAATACCTAGCGAATAAATAAATCTTGGGAAAGTTGTGTGCTTGGCTTTCGCCAAGGCCTGTAGCAAATTTTCGGCAGACTTTGCCCCCATGCGTTCTAGGCTAGTTATCTGTGCGGCATCTAATTTAAACAGATCTGCTGAGTTTTTGACTAGGTCTTCAGCCACTAACTGTTCAATAATTTTATCGCCTAAGCCGTCAATATCGAAAGCCAGCCGAGAGGCAAAATGCCGTAAACATTCTTTGCGTTGGGCCGGACAATGGTTTCTATTGGCGCTACAACGGGCAACTACTTCGCCATCTAGCCGAGTAATGGGACTTGCACACGACGGACATTGGGTAGGTAGGGAAATAGCCTGAGCATCACTGGGTCTTTGGCTCAGAATCACGCTGGCCACCTGTGGAATAACATCGCCAGCTCTACGTATCATTACCCGATCACCCACATGCAGGCCCAACCGAGCAATCTCATCCATATTATGCAACGTGGCGTTAGTTACCGTAACACCGCCTACAAATACCGGCGCAAGTCTTGCTACTGGAGTAATGGCCCCTGTTCTGCCGACCTGAAATTCTACGTTCAACAATTGACTTGTGGCTTCTTCAGCTGGGTATTTATAGGCGATAGCCCAGCGCGGTTTGCGCGTTACGGCGCCCAGAAGGGTTTGCTGCTCCAGCGCATTAACCTTCACCACAACACCGTCAATCTCGTAGCCTAAGCTGCTACGTTGCTCCAATATATTCGCAATATAGCTCATGCAGCCTTTACTATCGGCGACCACTTCGACCAAGGGGTTAATACGAAAACCCCAGCCTTGGAGAGCGTCTAAGACTTCCTTTTGGCTCTTTGGCGCCCAATCACCCTCCGTCCAGCCCAAGCTATAACAAAACATAGTCAAGGGCCTACTCGCTGTAATCTTTGAGTTCAATTGGCGCAAACTACCAGCGGCGCCATTACGCGGGTTAATCAGCGGCTTCGCGCCCTTCGCGAGGGCGCGTTCGTTGAACGCATCAAAGTCGGCCAAAGGGATATAAATTTCTCCCCGCACTTCAAACCTATGAGGATAATCATCGCCAATCAAACTTAAGGGAATAGAGCCAATTGTGCGCGCGTTGGCAAGAATATTCTCGCCTATCTGGCCATCGCCTCGGGTTGCCGCTTGGACAAGAACCCCATTTTCATAAATTAGTGCTACTGCAACGCCATCAATTTTCGGCTCACAGGTATAAGTGATTTGTGTTTGGGCAGCCAAACGGCCTTGGCAACGCTTAACCCAGTCATCTATGTCCTGAGCAGAGGTAGATTTATCCAGCGACAACATAGGTAATACATGGGGCACTTTAGCGAATTCAGACAGGGGCGTAGCCCCCACTCGTTGGGTGGGAGAATCATCGCTATGCAGTTCTGGGTGAGCTTGCTCTAACGATTGTAATTGATCAAAAAGCGCATCGAACTCGGCATCTGCTATTTCAGGGTCATCGAGAACGTGATATCGGTGCAGATGATGGTTCAAACTGCTGCGCAGTGATTCCACCTGACGCAAAATTTCCTCACTAACGGTCACCAGTGGACTATTGTTGCGGGCGCTGAGTTAGCTGCATGCGCGCATAATCAGCCAACCGCTGACGCATATGTTCAACGGTTTGGCCTGTGAGGGTATTCATTTGATCATCTTTCACATCACCACCAAGGGCTGCGGCAACAGTTCGCGCAGACAACAACATATCCTCTAAAGTCTCAAACGCGTCGCCAGGAACAGGCAATTGCAAGAAAAAGGTGATTCCCGGCGTTGTCAGCGCTTGCATGTCTGCAAGATCAAAAGTACCTGGCTCTAGTGCATTTGCCACACTGAACAAGTGCTCATCGGTAGCTGAATCAATACGATGAAATATACTCATATTGCCAAATTTCAAACCCTGGCCGCGTAACGCATCGACCAATTCTGGGCCCGCAAAAACTTTACCGCTCTTGGCCAAAACGCCAAGTATAATCAATTCATCGGGAGAATTCGGCGCAGCCCTTGCGTCCACCTCATCTTTCACCGTTTGCTGCTTCGATGCTGCCTTAGTTTGTCTTGAGTTGGATTTTGGCCGCACTTCACTGGTTAGAGAATTTTCTGTAGCTGACGCAGGCACATTAGAAGTGAGCGCTGCTATATCCTGATCTAAAGGAAGACTGCCTTGAGCAGGTTGTGGCGTATCATCCAGCATGGGTTCAACAGCCGCATCTGGATTGGTTATTCGTGCACCGCCACTGGGGAATTCGCCTTTTGACAAATCCTTTGCCGGAACATTGTCAGCTAGGGTACTAGGCTGAATATCCATGGTGATATCGTTTTGCTTTGTCTTCCATGCCACCCATAGGCCGTGGCCCACTACAGCAACAAAGAAAAATCCGCCCACCACAAGGATTAAGTCTTTTATATCCACATTAAGCCCCCTTCAATACTCATTCATCAGTTTCGCATATGTATTGGTTGAAAGCGGTCAACTGCAACATCGTGACAGCTAATTTTTCTGCAACCCTAAAACTCATTGTTAACTTGCTCGGTCAACCGCTCGCAGCTTAGAACTAACAGACTCTAAGCGATAGCCAGTGCAGCAGCGGCTTCTATATCTACGGAAACCAAGCGCGACACACCTGGCTCTTGCATAGTCACACCCATTAAATAGTCTGCCATTTCCATAGTGATCTTGTTATGAGTAATAACCAAAAATTGTACGCTCTCTGACATTTCTTTAATTAATGCAGCGAAACGCGTCACATTCATGTCATCTAGCGGCGCATCAACCTCATCCAGCAAACATACTGGACTTGGGTTTAGATGAAATATTGCAAAGATCAGCGCAACCGCTGTCATGGCTTTTTCACCGCCAGACAAAAGTTGAATGCTGGCGTTACGTTTACCTGGAGGTCGCGCCATCAATGCCACACCGGTATCGAGCATATCATCGCCGGTCAATTCCAGGTATGCATGGCCGCCACCAAAGACTTTAGGAAACAATTCGCCAAAACGTGTATTCACCGCATCAAACGTGTCTTTGAAGCGGGTACGCGTTTCACGGTCGATTTTTTGCATAACCTCTAGCAACGTATCCAGTGCCAATTCGAGATCTTCAGCTTGAGCATCTAAGTAATTCTTACGTTCTGACTCTTGGTCGAACTCTTCAATAGCTGCTAGGTTGATCGCGCCCAAACGTTGAATACGCCGTGACATACGCTCTAGCTCTTCAACCCAAGCTGGCTCGTTGGCCTCTTCTGGCATATGTTCTTGCACCGCTGCCAGCTCGTGACCGGTAGTACCTAACTGCTCGAGGATATTAGCTTCCTGCACCGCCATGCCCTGGCGTTCAACACGTTGGGATTCCAAGCTGCTGCGCAACTCGCCAACCCGCTCTTCCCATTGACTACGCTGTATCTCACTTTGTTTTATTTCTTCGTCTATAGCATCCAATGTCGCGCGAATTGCGGCCAACTCTGCTTCGACACTAGCGCGACTTTCTAAGCGCGTTTTTAGGTCTTGCTCTAACTCAGGAAGAGGCTTACGACTTGTCTCAATACCGCCACTGATACCTTGTACGCGCTCTAATAATTCGCTCTGCTGGCTCAACATTCTATCTCTGCCGGTAATACTTACCGTCAACTGGGATTGCACTGATTCTAGTTGCACATTCAACTCATGAAATTTCTCACGGCTGGAGCGCGCTAAGTCTCGACTAGACTGCAATGATCGCATCAAAGTTTCGCGCTCATCTGAAAGCAGTTTTTTCTCTTGCGCTTGGGTCTCTTGCAGTTCTTGAGCCTCGGCCAAACCTTGGCGCGAGGTTTCTAATCGACGCCGCTCTTGGGCCAACTGCAGGGCAACTTCTTCCCCTTCTTTGAGCAATTGCTGGTGGCGCACTTTCGCTTCTTCAAGCTTCGCTCGAGTAACACCGTGATCGGTACGACGAACGCTTAAGCTTTTGTTCAGGTTATTCGACTCACGCTGTAATTCTTCGCGCTGGGCTTCTAAGCCAGCTAATTGATCACGAATACTTTGTACAGCCTGTTGCTGTTGCGCGAGGATTTTCTCGGCTTCTTCCACCTGCATGGCTAAAGTTTCTAGCGCTTGGCCGCGCTCAATAATGCCTGCAGTTTGGTCTTGGTCATGCAGAATACGCATCCAATCTATGCCAACCCAAAAACCTTCGCGGGTGATAATACTCTGGCCCTCGCGCAAATTTCTTCGGCCGGCTAATGCAACCTCGGCAGAATCAGCGGCAAATACTCCATGCAACAATGAACCCGCCGCTAAAGACTCCGAGCGCAACAAAGAACTTACAGTAGGCAGTCCCAGCTGTTCATTACGAGCGTCAGTGGCGTGATATGTTTGGCCCTCTACTAAGGCTAAATCGCCTTCTTTTAAATGCGCCAACGATGCGGCGTAGTCGTCCAAACTTTCTACTCTTAGGGCTTGCATAAAGCGCCCTAAAACAGCTTCTATGGCCCGTTCCCAACCAGGCACAACAGCTAGGTTTTCGCCCAAACGGTTGGCGCTGGCCAAACCATTTTCATCAATCCAAGCCTCAGCCTCTTGGACATTCTGTCCCAAAGCGGCTTCTTGCACAGCTTGCAGACTGGCCTGCTGGGAGCGCAATTGTTGTACTTCATTACGTGAGGTTTCAAGAACCTTTTCACGCCGACCTATTTCTTCGCGATTCGCCGACAAACCTTGCAGACACTCGGAAATTCTCTGGTCTAAACCTTTGCTTTCGCCTTCTAAATCATTGATTTCTAGCGCCATTTGCTCGACTAATTGGCCGCCTTCTTGTTGCGGCTGATCTGTCGACATTTGCGCCAGTTCTTGCGCTCGCGCATCAAGGCGCTGAATCAGTTGCTCAAGATACTCTACCCGGGATTTTTGCACCTCGGCTTCGCGATCATTAATACCGGCTTCGGCGTTAAAGGTATCCCAGCGTTGTTGCCAGTGGCTGTTTTTATCTTCCACTTCTTTCAAGGCTTGTTGTACCGAAGCGTCCGCTGCAGAAAGTTCAGCAACCCTAGGCTGCAACTCGGCAATGCGCGTTTGCATGGATTGAATCTGGCCTTCGTCAGTGGCAACTTGTTGATTGGCCTCAGTCTGCCGCTGGGTAACATTAACTAATTCTAATTCTAGTTGTTTAACCCGCTGCTGGTTAAATTGCAGCGTCTCTTCAATGCGCGCTATTTCTTCACCTAATTGGTAAAAGCGTTCTTGAATGCCGTTGAATTTGTCAGTTTGGTTAGAAAAATTTTGCCGTTTCAACTCGATGGAGGCTTCAACCTTGCGCTGTTCTGCAATGGCTTTTTCCAGCTCAATTTCTAACTCTACAATGTGCTTTTCCCGCGCACTCAAGCTTTCCTTTAACGCGCTATGGCGCAATGCATAAAGCTGGGCGTTGAGCAAAGATTCTTCGGTTTTTAGGGTTCGGTAGCGCTCAGCTGCCTGAGCCTGGCGCTGTAGCCTATCCAACTGCCGGCCCAATTCTTCACGGATATCATTGATCCGTTCTAAATTTTCTCGGGTATGACGGATACGCGTTTCTGTTTCTTTGCGGCGCTCTTTATATTTGGAAATTCCGGCAGCTTCTTCTAAATAAACCCGCAACTCCTCCGGCTTGGCTTCAACCAGCTGAGAAATCATGCCTTGTTCAATAATGGAGTAACTACGTGGGCCAAAACCGGTCCCCAAGAAGACATCCTGAATATCCCGGCGACGGCATTTGCTGCCATTTAAACGGTAATTGGACTGGCCGTCACGACTGACTTCTCGACGAATGGCGATATCAGCGTACGCGGCATATTCACCACCAATGCGCCCATCAGAATTATCAAAGAGCAGCTCAATGCTGGCCGCAGAATTTGGCTTACGAGTGTTCGAGCCGCTGAAGATCACATCAGTAATGCTTTCACCACGCAGTTGCTTAGCTGAGCTTTCACCCATAACCCAACGCACCGCATCGATAATATTAGATTTACCGCAGCCATTTGGTCCGACTATCGCACAGCGGTTGCCTGGTAGCACCACTGTTGTCGCGTCGACAAAAGACTTAAAACCAGCCAGTTTGATCTGCTTGAGTCTCATATTTGAATCGTTAACCTTAACTGCGTGGACAGAGCCAAAATTGCTCTCGGACTGCTTGAATAAAAAACCTATTTGCCACCTTTTTGCCACCTATAGGGCAGGATCTCAACAAAATCCCCTGCCCGCCCGCAAGCTTAATGGATCTGCCCGCTTTTCGTAATACTTTTGTGCCCCTCTTCTGCCCTCAAACATGACAAGAGTCGCTCAACTTTGACTAGCTTCTTAATCTGCAACCGCCCCCGGAACCAATAGTGCCTGGACGGGGCCTTGGATTGAGCCCTGGCTACCGTTCTTAACCAAATCCTTGCCAGTGAAAGGCTGTGAACGCCAAACCCAATCGCCTTCCTGAGCTTGGGCAATGCCGCTGGCACTCAGTCTGACCATAATCTCAAAATCTCCGGCTGTGGAGAGTTTGCGGGCATCACTCATACTGACCAAATCATCGATACGCACAGAAAAAGGTAATAGCGCCGCGGGTCTGCGCACCGCCGCATAGGGCATGCCACCGCCAATCGGACGTGCAACAACAAAAACTGTCGCCGTCTTATCCACTTCAGCACTGGCAGACACCTCAACACTGAGTCCGGGTAGTTGCGGTGACAGCGTCTGTCTAAGTTTGCCAATGGCCTGAATAGTCGCCACTTGGCGGCGTGGATCACGTAAGCCAGACAATGACTGATTCAATAACTTAATGGCAGTGGCTGATTCGCCCTCACTGATGGCGGCTATGGCTAGAATTTCTAACACACTGTCATTGCTCGGGTCGACTTTGAGAATTTCTTCCGCAAGACGCCTACTGGTTGCATCTAGCACACCCTTGTTTGCCAAGTAGCGTGATTGCAGCCAGTAAAACTTAACGCTGACATCGTTGGCAACCAACGCATTGGTATTTGCGAAAGCCTCCGCTGCTTCGTCAAAGTTGCTAAGCTTTAATTGGCTGTGGGCGAATAAATACCAGCTTTTGGCGTCGTCTGGGTTGTCTGCCAACCAGCTTGCTAAACGCCCTTGCCAGCTCAAAATATCCGCCTCATTAGCCTCCGCTGAAAGTTCCAATACTGCTTCGGCGCCACGAATTTCAGGTAACCCGTATTCGCCTAGATTGCTATAAATGAAAGCGGACAAAAGCACTAAAACCAGCCCTGCTATCGACAAAAATTTACGCCCAAGGGCTTGGGCCGGAATAGAACTATCTGCGCCTACCTCCTGCACGCTGGCCTGCGGAGTCTCAGCTAAAAGTACCGCGCCCAACTCGGCCTTTATTTCGTCGCGAACTTGCTGGTCCGCTGCATCGTCCTCTAGTTCGGCTAAACGACTGCGATACCAGCGGCCACTTGAGTCTCCTCTAGTGGGCGTAGAGTGGGCAGACGAGCGCATAAAAATCGGCAGCACAAGAAAGGCTAGTGCAACTAAAGCCAGGACAACAAAACCCAACATTACTTCTCCTCTATTAGGGCCGCTATACGCCCGCGATCCGTCTCAGAAAGTTGCACTGGCGACTGTTTGCGAGCACGACCAAGCAACCTTGCTAAAATAGCCAAGGCCAATATTCCAAGGCCGATTGGGGTCAGCCAGATGTACCATGTTTGTGCAGAAAATGGTGGATCGTAGAGGACAAAGTCGCCATAACGCTCGCGCAAGTAGTCGCTAATTTGCTGATTAGAATAACCTTCGTCCACCTGTAAACGATAAACTGTTCGACGCAAATCTTTGGCAATGGGCGCGTCGCTACCGGCCAAATTTGTATTCAGACATTTAGGGCATCGAAACTCTTCGATAAGGCCTTTATAGCGCCGTTCTTCAGCCTCATCTGCGAACGGGTATATATCAATCTGGGACTCAGCATGGGCAGCTACAGTACCCAGCGTGAGCAAGCAGACGAAAATCCCAGCGACGCATTTAGCAAAAGGTTTGCGCGGCAAATTATCCATCAGCGCTCCCAGCCGATTGCCCGCGCACTTCAATCTTTAACGCCTGGAACCTAGGCAAAAGTTCGTTTACCCAAATACGCGAATTAATATCGCCTACCCGCTTATACACAACCTCACCAGCGGCATTGAGCAAAAAAGTTTCCGGCGCACCATACACACCCAGCTCAATACCCAATGAGCCATCGCGATCATCAAGGACATAGTCGTAGGGGTCGCCGTATTGTTCCAGCCACTGTAGTGCACGCTGAGGAATGTCCTTGTAATCAATACCCACCATAAGCACATTGGTTTCGGCGGCAATACGCATCAGTTGCTCATGCTCACTCTTGCAGGTTGGACACCAAGTGGCCCAAACATTGACCAGCACTGGGCGCCCAAGCAAATCTGCCTTGGTGATTTTAACTTCCGGCTGGAGTAACGATGTGGCCGAGAATTCGGGAAAAGGCTTGTTCAAGAGCGCCGAAGGTAACTGATCTCGCGCATCCAAGCTGAAGCCCACATAACCCAATGCCAAAATAGAAATGAAAATACCCAATGGCACAAAAAGACTCGCTCGACTCATGTTTGTGTCAATGCCTCGGCCGCCGTTTTTGTGCTTTTAGCGTCACGCACGCGCAGGCTTGTATAGCGACGATCAAAAATCGCCACAAAGCCGCCGAAAGCCATGAGCAGCGCACCCAGCCATACCCAACGCACCAACGGTTTGTAATGCAAACGGACAGCCCATGCGCCATTTGTCAGCGGCTCGCCAAGAGAAATATAGGTATCTGCCAACACCCCAGCCTGAATACCTGCTTCAGTCATGACATTATTGCCAGCAAAATAACGACGCTTTTCAGCACGCAATTCGTAACTCCCAGAGGACTCCGGTTCAACTAAGAAAACACCCTGTTGAGCTGAGTAGTTTGGTCCTTGAACCTCCACCACGCCTAAAAATGTCACCTGCTGCTGCGCCAACATCACAGAATCTTGTGGCGCCATACGCACATCAGACTCTTCTGACTGAGTTGCAGTAATGGCAATACCAATTATGCATACAGAAAACCCTAAGTGCGCCAACGTCATGCCAATGTAGGCCATTGGTAGGGTTGTGCCCTTACGCAGTCGTTTGAAAAGATCGACACCGTGGCTGAGCACTACCCAAGTACCTAAGCCAACAGCAGCGGCAACAACCACAGAGGTTGGATCTAATACAAACCAAATAAATACCGTGAACACCGTCGCCACCAGCAAACTAAACACCGCCGGGCGCAGGGCCTCAACACGGGTACGCTTCCAATTGAGTAACGGCAAAATCGCCAATGCAATGGCTAGGACTAAGCCTAATGGGACAAAGAACTTATTGAAAAACGGTGTCCCTATAGAAATACGCCCGCCAGTAATCGCCTCATAGCCAATTGGTGCCATAGTGCCCCAAAGCACCACCGCTAGCGCGACAATCAAGATCAAATTGTTAATGAGCATAAAGAATTCCCTGCTCAAAAAGTTATAGGCCACTTGAGTAGAATTTTGCCCAGCACGCAGAGCATAGAGAGTCAATGAACCGCCGACGACCAAGGCCAAAAATATCAAAATATACATGCCGCGCTCAGGATCAACCGCGAAGGAGTGCACGGAGGTCAAAACCCCGGATCGCACAATAAATGCGCCCAACAGTGAAAAAGAAAAACCTGTGATAGCCAAGAGCAACGTCCAACTCTTAAACGTACCGCGTTTTTCCGTCACTGAAAGCGAGTGCACCAAAGCTGTCGCTGCCAACCACGGCATAAAGGAAGCATTTTCTACCGGATCCCAGAACCACCACCCGCCCCAACCTAATTCATAATAGGCCCACCAACTGCCTAAAGTAATTCCTGCGGTGAGAAAGGCCCAGGCCATATTGGTCCAAGTACGCGACCAACGCGCCCATGCTGAGTCCACTTGCTCTTCAAGCAATCCTGCCACTGCAAAGGCAAAGGGCACGGCTAAACCTACATAGCCCATGTACAACAGTGGTGGATGCACAATCAAACCAAAATCCTGAAGCAATGGATTCAAATCTGCGCCATCTATGGGCGTCATAGGAATCAAACGGATAAAGGGATTACTGGTAAACAACGAAAAGCAAATAAAGCCCAAATTAAGCAGGGCCATAATACCCAGCACTTTCGTAAAGAAACTGGTTGGGTATTGGTGTCCACGCAGCGTTAGCGCAAGCATCCAACCGCTCATGATGAGAATCCAAAGCAAGAATGAGCCTTCGTGACCGCCCCAGGTCGCACTTACTTTGTAGTACCAAGGCATCAACGAGTTAGAATTATTCGCCACGTAAGCCACTGAAAAATCGTCGGTGGCGAAAGACCAAACCAACGCACTAAATGACAGCAACGCCAACGCAAATTGGCCCACAGTCATGGAAACAACACTGCGCTGCAACATTGAATTACGCGTGTTGGAGAGACCTATCACTGCGGCAAAAAGGCTCAAGGAACCGGCTAATACGAGGCTAAAATGGCCTAATTCTGGAATCAAAGTGAGTCACCTTTTGCAGCTCTGGGGTCTATTGATGGCAGCGCCTTATAAGCCTGTGATTGAGTACCCATCTCAATATCCAACAGCTCTGGCGGCATGTAGTTTTCATCATGTTTTGCCAACACTTCTTCGGCTTGAAAAACACCTTGGGCATCCATTGTGCCTTCCACCAAGATACCTTGCCCCTCGCGAAACAGGTCTGGCAGAATGCCGGAAAAGGCCACATCAAAAATGGCGCCCTGATGATCGGTCAACTGAAACTCCACCGCCAGTGACGTATCACTGCGCATCACGCTACCTTCTAACACCATGCCGCCGGCTCTGACCTTTTGATCTGGCGGAATTTTTCCGGCGACAACGTCCGCCGGTGGGTAGAACATGTTCATGTTTTCACCAGAGACCAAAATCAATAACCCAGTGACACCCGCTGATACCACTAATAGAAAGACTGTTAAATACAGGCGTTGTTTACGTTTAGGATTCATTCTTAGGCTCCACTTGGCGACTCAAAATTGCCCAGCGAATACTTTCTTCGCCACTACGCGCCATACTACGGGTGATAAAAAAGGCACTTAGCAACACTAACAATGTGGAGCCATAAGCCACCCACACATACAGTCCGTGGTTGCCCATCTGAAGAAATTCAGCAAACGAATCGAAATACATTTTCAGCCTTTTCCATGATCGGTGGTAGAAGTTTGCGGCGTGCCATCTACAGCATTTTTATTGAGCATCAACTCAGCCACCCAGCGACTTGAAGACTCCCGGGTCAACACCTCTAGGCGCATACGCGACAAAACATGATGTCCAGCAAAACAATAAAAGCCCAACACCATAACGAGTAGTGGCAGCCACATTTCAGCCGGCATAGCAGGCTTTTCAGTCAAAGAGAAGGAGGCTGACTGGTGCAAGGTATTCCACCACTCAACAGAATATTTGATGATGGGAATGTTCACCGTACCAACCAAGCTAACCAAGGCACTAGCCCGAGCACGCAGATCTGCGTCAGGAATCGCCTCGCGTAATGCGTAAATACCAACGTAGAGAAACAGCAGTACAAGGGTGGAGACAGTTCGCCCGTCCCATTCCCACCAACTGCCCCAGGTCGGCTTGCCCCACACGCCACCGGTAAACAGGGCCAATGCGGTTAACACCATACCCAGCGGCAAACAAGCGGCAATGGCTACATCGGTCAATTTCATGCGCCAAACTAGGCCAATAAATCCTGCCACGCCCATGCCTATGTATAGGCTCTGCGCCAACATAGCCGCCGGCACGTGGACATACATAATACGGAAACTATTACCCTGCTGGTAATCTGCAGGAGCAAAAGCCAAGGCCCAAACAAAGCCCGTTACCAACAACAACAACGCGCTGCCACCAAAGAACGTCACCCAGTTTGTGGTGATCTGATAAAACCACCGAGGGGAGCCTAGTTTGTGCCAATACTCTTTGAGCTTCTGCTTTAGCTTCACGCTAACGGTGCCTCTGATTGATATGGGTAAAAATTTAATTTGGAAATGTTGGCTACAGACAAACTACTGCATCTCAACGCTGATTCTTAAACCAGCTAACGCTGCAAAGGGTGACACTATAAGTGCAACTAGGGTAATTAGCGCCAGCCAATAGGCCTGAGCGGTATAGTTTAATCCGGCACCGGCGGCGTTGACTATATCTGTACCAAAAATAAGTACCGGCAAAAAAAGTGGCAATACCAACAGGGCCAAGATTATGCCGCCACGACTAAAACCCACCGTAATTCCGGCACCAATGCTACCCAGCAGACTGAGCGCCGGCGTACCTAAAAGCAGCGCCAGCATGGTGCCTGGCACCGCAGACCAAGACAGCCCTAATAATGGTCCAATAACTGGGGTTGCGATAACTATAACCAAGCCCGTACCCAGCCATTGCACGAATATTCTGATCAACACCGCTACAAATGGTACGTCCGCCATAATCAGCGACTGCTCTAAGGTGCCGCTGTCATAATCTCGGCGAAACATAGCATCTAAAGACAGTAACTGAGTGAATAAAACCAACACCCAAAGAATGCCCGAGGCTTGTTGTGACGGCTCCGCCACCAATTGTGGTGCCGCAATAGCAAACAACAGCGTACTCAAAAGCAAAAACGCCATAGGATTCACAATACTGGCGCGAGCGCGCAGCAGTATTTTCCACTCTCGCAGCAATAGTGCGCCTACCAAGAGGCCTGCTCCGGTGGCGGTCGTAAGTTCAAAACAGTCTTCAGCGGCACGCTCAAATCCGTGTGAGTGGCGCACACAACACTACCCCCAGACTGACAATGTTCAGCGATGATCTCATTAAGCCATGCCTGCGCGTGCGTATCTAATGCAGTCAGCGGTTCATCCAAAAGCCACAACCTGCGGCCACTGAGAACCCAGCGAATCATGGCTACCCGACGTTGCTGGCCTGCTGACAACTTGCCACAGGGCGTATGGGCCAAAGCTAAAATGCCCAACCTTGCAGCCAACGCCAGCGCCTTGGTTTGATCGAAGACGCAACTTTCAAGCCCCGCAAACCAAGCTAGGTTTTCCAGCGGGGTCAATAATTCATCCAACCCTAAACGGTGGCCTTGATAAACTGCGGGCGGACTCTGAAAAGTGCCCTGATATTGGCTATGCAAGCCGGCCAATGTTCTCAACAAGGTAGATTTACCAGCGCCATTAGCGCCTAAAAGCTCCACACAGGTGCCTGCTGGCGCAGTCAAATTTAGCTCGGCAAACAGCGCTCTGCCATCGCGCTGACAGGCTAAAGAATCGAATTGCAGAGTAAGGGCATCGGTCACGGTATCAATCTGTATAGGCGCAATGGGGCAGAAGGCATTCTACCCCATATCATCAAGCTAGAGGCGCTAAACTGGCCCAGTGTTGATGACTTGAAAAAATTGTCTTTAATCCAAAATATATCGCGCACCGAGATAAAATTGTCGTGGCAATGCAGGGAAATAACGGTAGTTGCCGAAAGCAAAATCAGCACGATCAGCATAGCGCTCGTCGAGCAAATTCATTACACGCAAGGAAATTTCTGCTTTTTCAGTAGCCTGCCACTGCACACGCCAATTCAAGACAAAATGCCCATCGTATTTGGCAGTATTTGCAGCATTGACGTAATGAGAACCGACACCACTTAGTTCCAACTCTTGCTCAGCACTCTCACCCAACTTAGAGCTCCAACGCACCTGGCCTAACCAACGCGGGGCAGAATCAAGGAAGTTGCCATCGGAGATTTGTTCACGGCCATCAGCGGCACGATCAAAGTCGTATTTGTGTTCGGCATAACTGGTTACCAGATCGAATCTATGCGCACCAACGCTTACATTGCCCGAGAACTCAACTCCCACAGAACGGGTACGTCCATCGCTGACGTTAAAAGCTTCAGAGTCACGCAATATAAAGTTACGAGTTTTCTCAGCGAATGCGGCAACACTCAAGTTGTCATTTTTATAGCCCACTTCCAGAGCATTTAGACGTTCGCTATTTAAATCAGCAATGCTTTGGCCGCCGCGCAATCTATATAACTCAGTCACCTGAGGGGGACGAAAACCTGTGCTAAACGTCGCGTAAACCAATGAAGCGTCGCTTAAATCTCGCTCAACACCAAGGCGTGCACCGACGTTACTGAAATCATCTTCTCGGTTGGCAGGACGCGTATATAAGCAACCGCCTCGACTACAAGATGTACCGTCGTCACGGGTGTTACCGGTGATGTGATTATTCGTGTAATCGTAATTTAAATACTCAAGACGCAAACTGTTAATGAGCCGTAAATCATCGGATAAGCTGTGTACTAGGTCATAAAAGCCAGCGATCAGTTGACTGTCTACATCGTAGTCGTAATGCAAACCAGCGGGGCGTGTTGCCACTAAGAAGTCACTGCCTGTGGTTGGCGAAGCTTGGAACTCTCTCAACCCACCTGACATAAATTCAATCTGACCACCTAAATGAAGTTGCGTATTCGACCGGCTGAGATCGTAATCGACAATCAATCCGCCACTAGTTTGATCGTTATTTTCTAACGGCTGACCAGGCAAGAAGTGCTGCAAAAATTCCATTTTGGAACGGCGTAAATAAGGCTTCAGGGTCCAAGCATCTTTGCGCAGTTCAGAGTTAATACGCCCAGACCAAGCATCTCTATAAGCTTCAGGGTTAGGGTTTGATTTACGTAATACCGAGTCGTCATAAGATTCAAAACCACCCACATAGCCGGCAGTTTCCTGATTCAACAAAGTCATGGTTGCTTGGTTCTTAACCGACCAACCAGCCCAATCTGTTAGGTGACTCAGATGTAATTTTTGTTGGCCATAACCAGAATCTGCTCGATAACCACCTGAACTGGCAGAAACCAAAGCAATGCCGAACTGATGCCCACCTACTTGAGTGCCGGCTTGTAAGTTCACCCGGTGAAAATCATGCGGACCCACTTCAACGCCAATGGCGTTTTCGGTTGGCACTGGGGTGATTACATTCACTGCACCATGCAGCGCGTTACCACCCAAGACTGCACTTGCGGGTCCGCGCCATACTTCAATCGCTGAAGCCTGCTCGGTGTTTAATTCGAACAAGTTATTAATATTACAAAAACCATGGGGACGCAGTGGAATACCATCTTCTAGAAAAGCGAATTCACCGCATGCACCGGAACCGGTATAGATCGCAGAACGAATAGCGGTAAGGTGCTCTTGTCCAGAACCCTTATTAACCCAAACGCCAGCAACTCTATTCAGCAAATCGCTAGGATGGGTTGCCGCAACTTTTTTAATTTCATCCCCACCCAAGACACTGATACTACCGCTGGTGCCGAGGCGAGCTTGGATCGATCCACCACTGGTGACGATAACTTCTTCTATCGCTGCATTGGATACCTGAGCATCAACCGCATCTGCATAAACCCCAAAGGAGTTAAGCGTTACTGCGCCGAATAAGGCGAGAGCGGGAAAGTTTGGGATTCGTTTACTATTACCAGACATACAACTGTTTCCTGAGGGGAGCTAATATTTGCGGGAACCTTACCGACCATTAGCGCGCCTTGCAATTAACGTCGTTGGAAATAGTCAAATGTCCAAAAAACGGGCATCAAAAATCAACAATAGGCGGCGTTGGCTTATCGTCCTGGGGATCAACTTGAGCCTGCAGAATAGTTTCGTAAGACAAGTTAAAATCCTGCCCAGGCTCGAGGGGGGCTAGGTATTCCCAGCGTAGCCATCGCCAACCATCCGTTGGACCTACAGCCGCTGAACCAGCAACGAAACTCACACCATCCGCAGAAACAGAAAAAGCGTTCAGCCTATTTTCTTGTTGAAGGGTTTCAGGCGTCAAAAGGGTACCCTGGGGCACCTTATCTTGTACGTGCAGATGACCTTTCGGTACGGCATATTGACCGACATTCCTCACCTTCAATGTGTAACGCAGTTTATCGCCGGGGCTCCCGCTGGTGGCATCAAGCCATACATTGCTTGGTTCAACGACGCGGTTGGGCAGTGGTCTGTTGATGGCTAACGTATCGTTCGCCGCTGCGGGCGCTGCATATGATACCGGCACAACTACCTGCTGTTTTTGGACTGAGGTCTCAATTGCGACCTGAGCGCTGACACTGCACACCCAAAGAAAGGCGATAAACCCAACACTGCTTAACAAAGAAACTCTCAACAATTCCGCCCCACCTCTATTGCCAATATTGCCCATGCCCATCATCTGTTTGATTTATTTCACTTACCCAAATTCACCATAAATATGGCAATTACACCCAGAGCAATAAAATCGCACTCATGGGAGCCCCTGCCACTTTTGGCTATCGCTAGGACTTATCCCTTGGCCAACACGATGTCTATGTGTTCATTCTCTGGGTAAAAACAAATCTCTGCATCACCTTTGCGCAGCATAGCCATAACTCGCTGGCGCTTTTCATCTAAAGTGTAGTCTTGATGCCCATAATCGGTCCCTTCCCGGAGAATAAAAGCGTCCACCACACCCAAAAGAGCCGACTCTGATAGCTGCTCTATGGGTACATTAATGCTATTTTCATCGTCCACTAAGGCTAATCCCGCCAAACAAGATTTGGCTTTTGTGATCAACATACAACTCGTTTGTCGCACCTTGTCTGTTCAAGACTAAACTACCTCGGTGATATCAATGCGTCGATTCTCTATCGTTGAATCTTCAACGCGCCGATTCTCCGCAGTTAAGCCGGCAAAGTCATAGTGTCGTCTATCACCCAAGTGAGACAACGTAACGCTGTTAACGCTGCGGGCAATATTCTCTACCCGACCCGGGTTGCTCTCATCCCAACCGACCAACATTTCCTTTATTACCTGTCGCTGAAGATTGTCTTGAGAGCCGCACAGATTGCACGGAATGATGGGGTATTGTGCATAATCCGACCACTGACTGATCAGCGATTCTCGACAATAATAAAGCGGCCGAATCAAAATGTTGCGACCATCGTCGCTGCGCAGTTTTGCAGGCATCGCCTTGAGCTTGGCACCGTAAAACATATTCAACAGTAGCGTTTCCACCACGTCGTCAGCGTGATGACCGAGAGCAATCTTGGTGGCGCCAATTTTCTGTGCATGGTTGTATAAAATACCGCGGCGTAGTCGTGAACATACAGGGCAAGTAGTCTTGCCCTCTGGGGTCAGCCGCTTAACAATACTGTAGGTGTCCTGCTCGACGATGTCATAGGGCACACCTACTTTGTCCAAATACTCAGGTAGAACATGCTCTGGAAAGCCTGGCTGTTTTTGATCTAGGTTAACCGCCACCACCTCAAAATTGATCGGCGCGTGTTTCTGAAAGCTAAGCATCAGATCCAGCAATGTATACGAGTCCTTGCCGCCGGAAAGGCAAACCATAACTTTGTCGCCGTCTTCAAGCATGGCGTAATCGGTTAACGCCTCACCCACCAACCGCCGCAACTTTTTGTGGCATTTATTTTTCTCGTACTGACCTTTGCGCGGATCCGCAATGCTCGAACTGTGTAAACCCATTTTTTGACCTTAAATTAAACCGCCTATCAAAGCGGTCTTGCACAAATGTGAAAGGCCGCGAGGTTAGTTTAACCCGCGCAGCACCATCATAGGTGGCGTATCTACCAAACTTCTGCTGCCTAATAATCCCACCGTGGCAATAATCAGCGCTCCGGCAATTGGCCCTATCAACCAAATCCATGGGTGCACTGTAGCGCTGAGATTAAATACTTGGCTTTGCAAGACCCCCACAGTCAGCTCCGCACCGAATACGGCCACAATGCCAGCAAACCCACCTAACAGTAAAAACTCAGCGGCCAGCGAGCTACCGATTAACCTACGGCTGCCACCCAAGGCTCGAATAAGCGCGTGCTCTGCCATACGCGAATCGCGGCTAGCTTGAATACTGGCCACTAGAACCAAACAACCACTGATCAAAACTAAGCCTAAAACTAATTCTACCGCCTGGCTAACCTGCGCGACGATCTCTTGAATTTGAGCGATCAACGCATCAATTTCAATCACTGTGATAGTCGGATAAGCCGTTAGCAACTCGTTAAGAAAACGCTTATCTGAGCGCTGCAAAAAGAAGCTGGTCATGTAAGTTGCCGGAAAATCTTGCAACGCACCAGGTGAGAAAATAATGAAGAAGTTAGGGCTCATACTCTCCCACTCTAAGGTTCTAATACTGGTGACCTTGGCCGCTATTTGTTGGCCGCCAATATCAAACTGCAATTCATCACCTAAGGAAATGCCCCAGCTTTTGGCATAGTCTGCCTCCAATGAGACCTCAGGCGCAGTTGCCTCCTCGGCCCACCACTGACCTTCAACAATGGCATTATTTTCAGGTGGGTCAACAATCCAGGTTAAATTACGTTCAGAAGTGAGCCTCGACCCGCCACGCTCACGCTGCAAATTGTCCTGCCATTGCTTAGCTGCTATGTCGTTAACACCGGTGACACGCCCACGAATCATCGGATACAAAAAGTCACCCTGCGTAGCACGCTGCTCTACCAGATCTCGAACGCCATTGACCTCATCCGCCGCAATATTCATGACAAAATGGTTGGCGGCATTTTCTGGAATCTGCCCACGCCATTCGGTAATCAAGGCGGTGCGGATAAGCACCAATACCAACAACAGCATAATGGCTAGACCAAAAATAAGAATTTGCGCCGTATTTTCGCTGCGTCTGCGTTGCAGTCCGGCCAAGGCAAGACGCCAGCCACTTTTAGCCTGCATACCGACAACTCGTCCACTGCGCAGTAGCAGGTTAGCTAAGACGCCGAAAATGAGTGAAACGCCAGCGATGCCCGCTAAAGTCCAAAAGGTCAGTAGTAGGTCGTTGGTGTACCACACTAATAAAACTAAGCTGCCAATAATTCCAGCACCGTAGGACACCCAGCGACTGGCGGGGGATTGCCCAAGGTCACGACGAATAACGCGCATCGGCGAAATATCTTTCAAATGAATAAACGCAGGCATGGCAAAAGCCGTGGCGCAGATTAAGCCCGTGGTGGCGCCAAGCAAAAACGGACGCGCTGTAGGACTGGGCAACTGCACCGAAATTAGACTGGCTAAAACCTCGACTATGATCAAGTGCAACAGGCCGCCAGCAGCCAATCCCAGCACAATGGCAACACTGCCAACCAACAGCAACAACGACAAAAAACCGTAGAGAATTTGCTTAGGCGTGGCGCCTAAGGTTTTAAGTACACCAACATGATCAAAGTGTCGTTGCGCGTAGCGATGAGCACTGAGTCCCACAGCGACGCCAGCAAGTAGTACCCCAAGCAAGCCACCAAGCAGTAAAAAGCTCTCTGCCCTATCTAGGGCGCGGCCAATGCGCGGACTACTTTCACGAATACTCACCCAGTTGAAATTAGGTGTTAAGTTCAGTTGTTCCTTAAGGCCTTCCAAATTGTCCTCTGCCCCAGCCAATAACAACCGATAAGATAAGCGACTGCCCGGCTGCACTACTTCTGTGGCGGGCACATCGACCAAATTCATTAATAGGCGCGGGCCAAGATCAAAGAACGAACCGCCGCGATCAGGTTCTGCCACCAGTACTCGTGCAACTTGCAGTTCAGCCAAGCCCACTTCAATGATGTCACCGGGTTTAACATTCATGGCAGGAAAAAGTCTAGAATCTAGCCACACTGTGCCCGGCGCTGGCACATCATTAGTCGGCGCGCCTTTGCCAAAAGGTACATCGCCAACAATCAATTTGCCGCGTAGCGGGTAGCCGTGGTCAACGGCTTTGACGCTGACTAACTGATTGGTTTCACCTGCGAACACCATAGATGGAAAAACTAAGGTTTGCGCCACTTCTAGGCCACGCTCTTGGGCCGCAATTGTGAACGCTTGAGGTATTTCTTCGCCACTGGATATCTGTCGATCCGCCGCCAAAAAGTTGGAAGATTCTTGCACTAATGCAGTCTGCAATCTGTCCACGAATAAGCTAATGGAGGTCACGGTACCAACCGCCACCAACAACGCAACCAACATCAAACCCATTTCTCCAGAACGAATATCGCGCCAAGCCAACCTGAGAATCAGCGAGAAACTCATGCTTGAATCTTCCCGGCAGCAATGGCAATAGTCCGCGCGCAACGCTCCGCTAAGCGACCGTCGTGAGTGACCATAATAAGTGTTGTGCCAAATTCACGATTGAGGTCAAAGAGCAAATCACAAATCAGCTCGCCGGTCTGAGTATCTAAATTTCCAGTCGGCTCATCAGCGAATAAAACCGTCGGCGCTGAGGCAAAGGCTCGAGCAATTGCCACGCGTTGCTGCTCACCACCCGACAGTTGCCGTGGGTAATGATCAATACGATCTGCCAACCCAACCTTAGCCAACAACTGAGTTGCCTGCGACTGGGCCAGAGTATCGCCGCGCAACTCCACCGGCAGCATGACATTTTCTAGCGCTGTGAGAGAACCGAGTAATTGGAACGATTGAAAAACGAAGCCCACGTGCTGTCCACGGACTTTTGCCCGCGCCTCTTCATCTAAACTGGAAATTTCTTCATCAACCAGCACTACCCGACCGGCCGAGGCTTCGTCTAAGCCCGCGAGTATGCCCAACAACGTCGTTTTACCTGAACCAGAGGCCCCTACAATGGCGACGGTTTCACCTTGTTTGATTTCTAAATCAATGCCATCCAAGATGACTAGACTTCCGGCGGCAGTTGGCACAATTTTTTCAACAGCTTCGACACTTACTACAGTTCGACTCATACGGTTTTCTCTATGTTTCAGTCTACAAGCAAAAATTTGCTGAGCCCCATGTTCAAACACGGCGGCTCTTTCAACGCACAAAATATCTCACTACATGTCAAAATATTGTGCTTTGCCTGCCTATTTATAGTTGGCTTGAGTTATACGGCGCAAGCGGCAAATACAGTCACCGCAACCAGTTCTAACGCTCAAACACCAACTAAGACTCTTGTTGTCTTAGGCGACAGCATCAGCGCTGGCTATGGCATGCAAATAGAGGAAGGTTGGGTCAATCTGATGGCCATCACTCTAACCCAACAGGAAAAAGATTGGCAGGTGATCAATGCTAGCGTTTCTGGCGAAACAACCAGTGGCGGATTAGCAAGATTGCCCGGCGTTTTAGCCGCCACCAAGCCACAAATTGTGGTTATTGAACTGGGTGGGAATGATGGCCTTCGAGGTTATCCAATCAGCAAAATGAAAGCTAACCTGAGCACCATGATCGACCTTGTAAGGGCGGCCAATGCGCAACCAATAGTTGTCGCCATGCGCATTCCCGCTAACTATGGGCCAAGATATACAGGCGCTTTTGCCAAGGCATTTACTGATGTGAGCAGCGCCAAAGGCGCCATTGTAGTGCCCTTTTCATTGCAGGAAGTCGCGGTGACACCTGGCCTGATACAAAAAGATGGTATCCACCCCACCGCCAAAGCACAGCCAATTTTGTTAGACACGTTTCTGCCCTACATTGAACCGCTGCTACAAACCGGTAATGCCCCAGTAGATAGGTAGATAGGCAGATAGGCAGATAGGTAGATAGGCAGATAGATCGCCAAGCAGAGAGCGTTTATCTGGTTTGCAAAAGACGTTTTTAACGCGCCTTTTTTTAACGCGCCTGTTACTGCAACTTCTTCTTTGGGTTATAGCCGATGTGGTCACGGCCTTGTTCAGCGGCTAAACGCACTTGGTGCTGGCGCTCTCTAAACTGCACCCGGCGGTCTTCGCTGGTTAAATCTAAGCAATAAACACAGCTCACACCGCGCTCAAATTCAGCGCTGGTGAGTTCCAACTCGGTAAGCGGGTGCCTACAGGCATAACATTGTTGATATTGGCCCTGAACAAGGTTTTCATCCACTGACACGCGCTGATCAAAAACAAAGCATTCGCCATGCCAACGTGAATCGGCATTTTCGGTGTCTTCCAAGTACTGCAAAATGCCGCCATCTAACTGAAAAACCTCGTCAATACCTTGAGCGCGCACGTAAGCCGAAGCCTTTTCACAACGAATGCCACCTGTGCAAAACATGGCCACTTTTTGGTGTTTGCGCGGATCCAAATTTTCTTCAACCCACTGGGGGAACTCCCTAAAACTCTCGGTTTCCGGGGAAACAGCTTGGTCAAAGGTACCAATATCGATTTCGTAATGATTGCGTGTATCTATGACCAGTACGTCTGGATCTGCGATCAATTCATTCCACCGCCGGGCGTTGACATGCTCACCGGCCAGGGACATATCCAAATCATGGACACCAAAACTGACTATTTCCGCTTTAACTTTGACTTTAAAGCGCAAAAACCCTCTATTTTCCTCGTTCACCGCAGACCACTTAAAAGTTATTTCACCGTACCGTTGCTGCAAAAAAGTGACGAGCTTTTCCAGATCCTGCTGAGCTGCGATAACGGTGCCATTGATACCTTCCAGGGCCAGCAAAATAGTGCCTTTGAGCCCAATTAACTCGCCGAAGGCCTCGATCGCATCGCGGTCTTTATCCGGCGTTGGCAATTCTAGAAATTTGTAAAATGTCAGCACACGACGAGCACTTGCCGGCATCGAGTTCTCCTATCGTAAATATATGTTGTAGCGGCGCAGCTAAACTAGCGCGCCCTTTCTATAAGCGGGTAGCAGCCGGCCTTAGACTGCTTTTATGTCAGTGAGCGGCCTTAAGCACTTTTTACCATCCTAGTTTTCCCCTCCTGCACTTTTTACCTTTCTACTTGTCTCCTCCAGCACAGGGTGGCGACATAGGGGCTTGGCCAAATTTTTCTAACCATTGCTGGGGGTCATAAATGTGTAGGGCTAGGGCATGCATGCCTGTATCGAATTCGGGTTGGAGAATTTGATTAAGTTGTCGGTGTCGATTAATCCGCGACTGACCGTCAAAGACCTCACCTACCGCAACTACTTTAAAGTGGCTCTCAGCGCCGGTTGGCACGTTGTGACCACTGCTCTCGTCAATAACTTCTAGGTGCGCCAACTCTAATGCCTCACCCAACATTGCCTCAATCCGCTCAACTCGCTTCATCATAAAGCCTTCGCCTTTGTCTCAGAGCCCCAGAGTATAGGGGCCTGTTATACTTCGAGCAAAATCAAACTGACATTATCCTTACCGCCAGCTTCCAATGAACACTGCAATAGTTCATCGGCACAGACCTCAAAGTCCGTTTCAGCCATAAGGCGCTGCATATGCTCATGCTCCAATTGATCCGACAAACCGTCACTGCAAAGCAAGTAGCGTCCACTCAACTGCTTGCCACGATGAATACTAGGAGCAAGGGGCGTGCGCAGGCCTAAACCTTGGGTGAGCACATGGCCGTAATGCTTATGCACATCTACACCCTCTTCTACCTCGCCGGAATCTAACATGCGTCTGGCCAAACTATGGTCTTGGGTAATTTGCGTTAAAACGCCATCACTAAAGTGATAAAGCCGCGAATCACCTACGTGACCCACCAGCCATTGCGTATCAACAAGGCACCAAAGCACCACTGTCGTGCCCATCTGTGCATTCATTTCCATTAACTCAGACTGCTGACGTACAGCCTCATCGGCCACCTCAATTGCGGCGGTGATTGTTTCCTCAGACCACAACGAGGTGCCGGAAAAATGTGCTTTAAAACTATCAATGGCCACATTGCTGGCCATTTGACCGCCCATTAGACCGCCCATACCATCGGCCAACACAGCCACACCTAAATCATTATCGAACCAAACCGCATCTTCATTGCGAATCCGCACTAATCCTCGATGGGTACGAGATGTCATTTTCATTAATAGGCTCTCATATGTTGCCAACAAATTTTAACAGATGGCTATCGTTTGATCTTAACGCCATTTACCCCAGTTGTGCCAATATTGAGGCCTAGATAAAACGGTCATTGAAGGCGCGAGCGGGCATTTTAGCGGCGCCTATAATCAGTCTTTACGCGCCGCCTCGCTCAGCTAGATTAACCGTTCTTTTTACCGAGAGAAGGATAGGTTAGAATTGTGCACTTCGCGAACCTACAAGCGTGACCTAAAAACTTGCGATAAAGGACAAAAATGCTGGCCATCATTTCTCCCGCCAAAACTCTAGATTTTGTGTCTCCACTAGCGACGGAAAAATTCACTCTACCTGATTTTGCAAAAGAATCTCAGGAACTGATTAAGACGCTCCGTAAATATGACCCTGCAGCAATCTCCAACCTTATGGGGATCAGTGACAAATTAGCGGCACTCAACCACGAACGCTATCGTCAGTGGCACGCAGACCCTGATGCAGATGCTGCACGACCTGCCATTTTGGCTTTTAAGGGCGACGTTTATATGGGCTTAGACGCCCAGTCAATGCAAGCAAGAGATTTCACCTGGGCGCAGAAACATTTACGCGTGCTCTCTGGCCTGCATGGGTTACTCAAACCGCTAGATCGTATTCAGCCCTACCGCCTTGAAATGGGCACTCGCCTGCCCACATCTAAGGGCTCAAACCTTTATGAGTTCTGGGACAACAAGGTCACTGACGCAGTAAACCAAGGTTTAGCAGAGCAGCAACACAAAGTGCTCATCAACTTAGCATCTAACGAATACTACAAGTCCATAGACGCAAACAAAATTGATGGGCGCATCGTTACCATCAACTTTAAGGAATGGCGCAGAGAGGCTTATAGGTTCGTTTCTTTTTCGGCAAAAAAAGCGCGCGGACTCATGTCTAGATACATGATCGACCAACGCATAACCGCGCCAAACAAACTAAAAGATTTCGACTGGGAAGGTTATGGCTTTAACCAAGATCTCTCCAGCGATGACGAATGGATTTTCACCCGCAACTTGACCTAAGAGCGTAAAAAACATGAATGACCCACAACACCAGGCTCAGATTGAATTAGAGGCCGCGACATTTAGACGCTTATTGGCCCACCTAGATGAGCGCAAGGATGTGCAAAATATAGACCTCATGATTCTCGCGGGGTTCTGTCGCAACTGTTTATCTAAATGGTACAAGGCAGCAGCAGACGAGCAAGGTCAAGTTGTAGATTACGATACTGCTAGAGAACGGGTATACGGCATGACTTACGCGGAATGGAAAAACAATCATCAACTGGAAGCTACCGCTGAGCAGCTTGCTGCTATGGCAAAGGCTAACTAAGCAAATAGGATAAGAAATCACTTAACTAGGGCTGTAGGCTTTAGCGCGCTGGCGCATTTTCGCTTCCAGCAGCCCATTGGATAATCTTTGATGCACACCGATAATCACCAACTGCAACCCAATGCCACGCCAGGGCAGAACATTTGGCGCGACTGGAAAGGCTTCATTGTGTTCATCTTTATTATGGTGATGTTCCGTTCGGCAGTGGCAGATTGGAACCAAGTGCCTTCCGGATCAATGCTGCCCTCCATTCTCATCGGCGATAGAGTCATAGTAGACAAACTTGCCTATGATTTGCGCGTGCCTTTGACGCTGACGCGAATTGCTCAGTGGGACAATCCAAAACGGTCAGATATTGTCACCTTCGAGTCGCCAAAAGACGGCTTACTGCTGATTAAAAGAGTCATCGGCATTCCCGGCGACATTGTCAGCTTAAAAGATAATCGACTCAGTATTAACGGCGTTACAGGCCAATACGAAAAGTTACCACGACAGTCTATGCACGCCGATCTGCAAATACCGTTTAGTCACACCGAAGTATTTTTGGAAAAATTACTGGGGCAAGAGCGTCAAATCATGCTGTTCCGCAACCCCTCAAAATCTACTAATTCATCTTTCCAAAGCATTACAGTGCCCCAGGGGTACTACTTAATGTTAGGGGACAACAGGGACAATAGTGGAGACTATCGAGCCATCGGGCTGGTAGCCAGGTCAGCCATTACAGGAAGGGCTGAAACTGTAGCGTTTTCACTTAATTATGATGACAATTATTTGCCCAGAGGAGATCGGTTTTTAGCAGACCTAAAATAGCCGCAAACAAGAGGAACGAAAAGGCATAGCCACAGTAGGACAGCGCGAGCAAAAGCGCCTTCGTAAAGCCCTTTAAAAGAAGCCCGTTAAAAGAAGCCCTTCATTAAAAGATCGCAAAGAACAACCGTAAGCTTCAATAATCTAATCTGAGTCACCGCGTAAACGCCTGATCGCTAGCCGAATCAAAGACAAAATCAAGGCCCCAGCCAAGCCAGCAAACACCAAAGCCACAACAAAAATTGCGCTGTAGGCCAAGAACTGCAAAGTTTCCTCAGGCTCGATTCCATATTGGTCGCCTATCCAAACAATAGAACCTGATACAGCCATAGTGCCAAGAATAATTGTCCTAGCTAACCTAGCCGTGGAACCTTTTTGTCCACTGGTGCGTTCACTTGCCTGAGTGCGTTCTCTGCGCGCTCTAATCGCGCGAGCTTTTTTTTCTGCTGATTCAGTACTCATTTTCACCCAAGTGTTTTTCAACGATTTGTCCCAACTGCGCCAGTCTAACGCGCTTCAATGGCTATGCCCAATAGGCTCAAATGGTTATTCACTCATTGACGCGGTCAATCAATTACAACTTAAGCAAAAGAAAGCGCCAATTTCGGGTAGAATGCGCGCCTTCACAAAGTACTGATATAAAAATTGATTAAAACCAACCTACCTAAATCCACCAGCGAGTATCGCTACGCCCGAGTTATCCTACTCCTCGCCCTAGTGTCTGTGGGTTTCGGCTTCACAGTGCTGTTCGCCATCCTTGGACCCTTAGGCCGAGAAGTTGGCTTCAGCGAACTGCAAATCAGTTCCATTATCGCTGCGTCTTCCCTCGTGGTTTTCCTCGCCAGCCCAAGGTGGGGACGACTCAGTGATCGTGTCGGTAGAAAGAAAATTATGATTTTTGGCCTAATCGGCTATAGCTGCGGCAACCTCCTATTTGCCATAGTCTTCCACGCAACCTTGGTGGGTATACTCATACCGCTAACAGGTTATCTTTTACTCATGCTTACACGGGTTATGCACGCATCAGTAATGTCCGCAATTATGCCAGCCAGTAGCGCCTATATGGCGGATATCACGGACCTGAGCAATCGCACCAAAGGTATGGGGGCTGTAGGTGCGGCGAATAATTTGGGCGGCATTTTAGGACCAGCCATTGGTGGGCTATTGGCCGGAATAACCTTACTCACACCGTTATGGGTGGCATCAGGGTTAGCCCTGATTACCGCCCTGTTTGTAATTTTCTTTCTCCCGGACAGTCCAACGGCGAACAAACTGCCAGAAAACAAGGGCAAAAACCTAAGCTATTTTGACCCGCGAATACTGCCATTCATTATTGTCGGATCGCTTATGTTTATGGGTATGGCACTGGTACAACAGACACTGGCCTTTCGTTTCCAAGATGTTCTAGGACTCACCGCTGTAGAAACCGCCCAAACCTTTGGCTTAGCCATGGGTTGTTCAGCCGCAGCATCCCTAGCCAGCCAAATCGGTTTGATGCAAAGGTTTGAATTATCACCCTTTCACTGGCTGCGTATTGCAATGCCTATTCTGATTTTGGCTTTTGCTTGTTTGGCCTTAGCAGACAACCAACACCTTCTAATCATCGCAATGGTGTTACAGGGTGCAGGCATGGGTCTAGCAGGGCCTGCCTTTATGTCTGGCGCATCTATGGCCGTTGAAGCACACGAACAAGGAGCCGTTGCCGGGGTGGCAGGATCTTGTGGTCCATTGGGTTTCACCATTGGCCCGTTGCTGGGAGGTTTTTTCTATCAAATACAGCCCGATCTCCCCTACTGGTTTACCTTTGCTGTTTATTTACCTCTATTCGCCTTTGTCTTAAGTAAGACGCCGAAGAAGAACCCAAAGCTAGCAAAATAACACAGCAAAAAAATGTGCCTGAAAAAGGCACTCTCAAGAAGAGGCAATTGCACTTTCAAAGCGTACAATCTGTGCGTGAAGTTACCACTATTGCCACAATTTTGAGGACCACTCATGATCAATGCAGCGACAACTCATAGACGATATTTAGTCAACTACTGGGGCCACTATGGGCAACATTTTTTGCTCATTTGCACCGCAATTCTGACCCCAGGATTTGCCCTTGCACATGGCACCGCCCAAACGCCAAACAGCGTTGATGACCGCACCATTGTCTTTCCAGATACCGCCGAATACCAAACCCTAGTTGTCGACCTACACACTCACAGTGTTTTTTCCGACGGCCATGTGTGGCCAAAGATTCGCGTAGCGGAAGCACTGAAAGATGGTCTAGATGGCTTGGCCATTACCGAGCACTTGGAGTACCAACCCCATAGAGCCGACTTGCTTAACCCCGATAGAAATAGAGCCTACATTGAAGCTGCAAGTGCGGCAGAGGGCTCAGAGTTAATGGTCATTCGTGGTAGCGAAATCACTCGAGAAGCGCCGGCGGGACACATAAACGCAATATTTATCGAAGATGCCAATAAGCTACTGAATGTTACAAACCCGCCTGAGGATAAATCTGATGTCCTAGGTTACTACACGGCAGCCAATCAATGGCCCGCGCAAAGTGCGGTAGAGGCTGCGCATCAACAAGGAGCATTTATATTTTGGAATCACCCAGACTGGACCAGACAAGCACCTGATGGCATTGCGCGAATAAATGACTTCCACGCGGACAATGCAAAAAAAGGCATCCTGAACGGCATTGAAATTGCCAACGGCGACTACTATTCCGAAGAGGCTTTTGCCATTGCACTGGAACACGATTTAGCGGTCATTGGCGTTTCAGATGTGCACGACCTAATTGATTGGGACTACAAGCCACATGAAGGCGGCCACCGACCCGTCACCTTAGTTCTAGCCAAAGATAAATCTATCGCTGCCCTGAAAGAAGGACTTTTTGCCAAACGCACAATAGTTTGGTCGCGCAATACCCTAATGGGCCGAGCACCTGAACTGATACCCATCCTACAAGCCAGCCTGAGCACATCCAACCTGACCTACCGCCCAGATACCAGTATCGCAATAGTCACCATCAGCAATAACTCTGATATGCATATGCAGCTGCGATATACCGGCGCCCACAGTTTATTACTCGGCCCAGACCGTATGACGATACCTGCACATGGCAAGTTCGAAGTGCACGTAAAGCCAGGAAAAATAGTGGCTACGTTGGATTTGCCCTTTGTAGTTGAGAACGCATTGATCGCGCCAGGACAAAACCCATCTATTCTGCTGACCAGTCAACGCTAAACGAAACTTTTATAAGCAATTGCAAGCCGGCCTGCAAAATTGCCAAAGCCGGTTTGCTCTAACCATTACAGAAAAAGAATAAGGACAACCTCCATGCAACAACCCATATGGCAGGCAGCCAGCGCGGAACTTTACGGCAAAATCGAAATCGCTGAAGGCGTATCCATCTGGTCTAATGTGGTGATGCGAGCAGAATCCTCGCATATCGAAATTGGGGCTTTTACCAACATCCAAGATTTCACCATGATCCACATTGCAGATGGCCCAACGGTCATTGGCGAATATTGTTCTATCACCCACCATTGCACTATTCACGGCGCCACCATTGGCAATAATTGTTTGATTGGTATCAACGCCACCATTATGGATGGCGCAGTCATTGGCGATAATTCAATCGTCGCCGGCAACAGTTTGGTCCGAGAAGGCACAGTTATCCCAGCCAATTCAATCGTTGCAGGCACTCCGGCCAAAGTCATAGCCCAGCGCAATAATTTTGTTGCTAACCGCCTAAATGCACTGGCTTACTACGACAACGGCATCGCCTACGGCCTCGGCAATCATCGAGTTTGGTCCGAGGACGAACAGCAGGCAAAAATGGCGCAACGCAAAACCGACTTAGAAAAGTTACTCGCCGGGCAGTAAGGCCTAGCACCAGTCACCAGCCAATGCGCTAGCTAGACAAGCTAGTGCTTTTCCTAGCGCATTAACCTATAGCGCCCAATGCTTTTTTTCTTTTGGCTTTTCTTTTGTTCTTCTTTGGCCCTGTCTTTGACTCGTCCTCTTTTCTCGTTCATTCACTTCCTCTACTGCACGCTTCGCCATATTCATCTATGTTTTGTGACCGTTGATCTTTTTTATTTTTACCAAGGTTTAATTTTTGTAAATTTTTGATTAATATATTTACCTTGGTTTTATTGAGTAATGGAGTTTTGTTTGTCCGCATCTTTTTCTGCGTTTACGCCCAAGCAATGTCTGATCACCGGTAGCCTTGAAGAAGCTGCGCTTGCGGCCTTTCACCACCTAAAAAGCCAGAGCGCCGAATCGGTGCTGATCTTTAATGATGAAACCTACGTCATTATGGACATCGACTTAAGTGGCGATGCCGAGCTAGTAAAGCGTAAAGCTGCCAGCTACCCAACGGCTAACCCAGTAGTAAAAAAAGGTCCCGGACGACCCAAGCTGGGGGTTGTCGGCAAAGAGGTCACCCTGCTGCCCCGACACTGGGAGTGGTTGGCCAGCCAAAAGGGCGGGCCGTCGGTGACCCTAAGAAAACTCATAGATGCCGCGCGCAGAGATCCGCAAATTAACGAGCAAAATAATCGCGAGCAAGCGCAAAATTTGACCTACAAATTTTGTAATGCCATAGCCGGTGACCTGCCTGGCTATGAGGAAGCACTGCGCTGTCTCTACGCCAAGGACCAGACTGGGTTCGGCGGACATTTGAATGAGTGGCCAATAGACATTGCCGGACGTGCAAAGTTTTTAGCCCAAGCAGCCTGGTAGATTTTAGGTGGTAAATGGGCATTGGAAGAAAAATAGTCGATGCCGCGAGAGCGCAAACGGCAAAAAAAATATAAGAGTAAAGGGCTAAAAGGAAAAAAGGGAAAAAGGAAAAAAGGAAAAAAGGAAAAAAGGAAAAAAGGAAAAAATAGCCGAAAGATGCGCAGGGGCTAAACAATCCTCAGCGCTATCCGCCTTCAATACGCGGCATAAAGAACACCTCACTGTCGCTGTTCAATGCTTCGTACATGGCGTCCTGATAGATTAGGCCATCTATGGCCACCGATGAACGCTCCAACAACGGCTCCAATTGTGGCCAACGAGAAATCAGTGCCGCCACTACATCTCGATAGTTATCTACAGGTAGCTGCAGCTCTCGGCAACCACCGGCTAGCGCAGCAAAATTTTCCGACAACACTACTGTTACCATAACCACTTAATCCGTTAGGCCTATCTTTCCAAGGCAAGCTAAAAGTTTTCACTGGGGTAAAAACCCTAAGAGCAATACCGGCATTAAAGTCAGTATAAAAATTCTGATAAAATTGCAAATAAAAAAGGGGGCAAAGCCCCCTTCTCACTCGCACTTACAGGCATCTTCTGCCGCGTAAATACTAGCCATCAATTGCCGCCAACAAACGTGGAGGCGATAAGGGTAGCTCGCAAACTCTTTGTTGCAAAGATCTTGAGATCGCATTAGTGGCTACCGCCAGTGGTGCAACGATGGGAGTTTCACCAACGCCTCTAACACCAAATGGATGTCTTGGGTTAGCCACTTCAACAATGTGCGTGTCAATCATCGGCAAGTCCGAGGCCACTGGAATTCTATAATCTAAGAACCCGGCATTCTGCAAAATGCCCGCGTCATCGAAAATGTATTCTTCGTTCAACGCCCAACCCAGACCTTGAGCTGCGCCACCTTGCATTTGACCTTCTACATAGGCCGGATGTATGGCCTTACCCGCATCTTGAATTGCGGTGTAGCTCAACACGTCTACTTTGCCTGTTTCGCGATCCACTCGGATGTCCGCAAAGTTCACGGAGAAGCTGGCGCCAGCACCTTGAGCATTAAGAGATGCACGACCCTGAATAGGACCGCCAGTCTTAGCCGCTTTACCCGCTAGTTCAGCCAGACTCAATGGCTTAACATCAGCGTTCACGCCGGGACCCGGTATTGCTTGACCGTCTTCCCATTCCACTTGGTCTTCGTCTAAACCCCAAGTCATGGCCGCACGACGCTTACAGTCGGCAATGACATCTTCACAGGCTTGGGTAACGGCCATGCCAGTGGCAAAGGTCGTACGACTACCGCCGGTGACATTACAAAAGCCGGTGCTTTCGGTGTCGCCAACTTGGGCCCGCACCTCAGCATATTCAATACCCAAAGTTTCAGCTGCCATAAGACACATAGACGCTCTAGAGCCGCCAATATCTGGGCTACCTTCAATCACCATGACGGTACCATTGTCATTGATATGCACTTCAGCACTAGACTGCATGCCGACGTTAAACCAAAAGCCCGCAGCAACGCCACGGCCTGCACCTTCGGGAATAGGCGCAGAATAATTGGGATGATTCTTTGCAGCCTCAAGACATTCCCTAAAGCCGATAACAGGATACTTAGGTCCGTAGGAAGCTTGGGTGCCTTCTTCAGCGGCGTTATGTAAACGCAGATCGATAGGGTCCATATCTAAAAGTTGTGCCGCTTCATCCAAGGCACATTCAAAGGCATGCATAGCTTGGGGTGCGCCTGGTGCGCGATAAGCCGCAACTTTCGGTTTATTCACCAGCACGTCAAAAGTCTCAACCAAAAAGTTCTCTAACTTGTACGGTGCGTAAATGGTCATGGCGCCAGGCATATAAGGTGCGCCTGCAAATGCGCCGGCTTCAAAAGCAATCCAAGACTGAGCGGCGGTTATGGTGCCGTCATTCTTCAGACCCACCTTAACCCGCGCAACAGTGCCCGAGGCAGGACCAGTAGCACGAAACACTTCTTCGCGGCTCATGGTCATTTTGACCGGACGACCGGTTTTTTCCGATAGCATAGTGGCCAAAGGCTCTAGATAAACGACGGTTTTACCACCAAAGCCACCACCGATCTCAGTGGCCACAAATTTAAGATCAGCAATGTTTTTGTTAAGCATTTTTGCTGTGGCAGAACGAAATTCAAAGTGGCCTTGAGTAGAACACCATACGGTGCCGCGACCGGTCTCATCAATATTGGCAACACAAGCATGGGGTTCAATATAGCCTTGGTGCGCCATAGGACATTTGAATTCCCGCTCGATAACAATATCTGCTGCTGCAAAACCTTCTTCTAGGTTGCCGCGCTCAAGGCGACCCACATTGGCAACATTGCTAGGATTCTCTGGCTTTTCCGGCAGGTTGGTGAAATTGTTTTCGTCGACCAATGGCGAGGCATCCGCCATAGCCGCAACGACATCGAGTACAGGCGGCAGTGTTTCATATTCAACCTTAATGGCTTTCAAAGCTTCCTGCGCCAAGCGCGGAGTTGAAGCTGCGACGGCTGCAACCGCATGGCCGTGATACAGCACTTTGTTTCTGGCAATAACGTTTTTGGCGATGTCAGTTAACGAGCCGCCACCTTCACCACTGGCCTCGCCTTCTAAAGCGCCGCCAGGAAAATCTGCGCCGCTGATTGCGGCAAAAACACCAGGAATTGCCAGCGCACCACTTAAATCAACGCTCTTAATCTTGGCGTGAGCATGAGGGCTACGCAGAACTTTGCCGTGAATCATATTGGGCAGAATCATATCGGCACCAAACTGGGCGCGACCTGTAACTTTATCAATGCCATCGGGACGCACAGGGCTCGTACCAATTTGCTTAAATTCTCTTGCTTCAGCCATTGCCAAACTCCTCATCTCATTAAGATCTAATAACCTTAAATTTAGCATGATACTGAGCAATCTGGGAGCGCCAAATCAGGGTATCGCACAAATGGTAGGGCAAACTCCGCACTTAAATTCCACAAAACTACTGGTCCCATAAAAGCTGGCGCCAAGTGCGGCAACAAAAGGAGCAAGAGAGAAGGAGAGGGAGGGAAGGAGGGAAGGAGGGAGGGAGGGAGGGAGAAAGAGAAAGAGAAAGAGGAAGAGGAAGAGGAAGAGAGAAACTAGAAAAATTGCTAAGTCACAGGGCTTCATTCTTTAGCGTCAAAAACCCAGCACTGCCGGCCAGAGATTCGCCCTGCTCTAGCACCTTCATTTGAGCACTCTGGAGACCTTTTAGGGCGGTACTGGCATTGAGGATATTCGGCAGGTGACTGATGGGTTCAATGCACACAAAAGCACCGGCTTGGGGCGCATAAATCACCGTATGGGGAAGACTGTTGGACGCCGAGAGACGTAATTTCCACGGTTGGTTCTGCCACTGAAGCGTTGGTTCCACAAGCCTGCCAAGAAAAATATTATCGATGTCTTCGCGGCCCACAGGCAAATTACCAAAGGGATCCTCCCCCGCTGTCATGGGCCGCTGAACCATGGGTATCCAATGATCATCCACCTGTAATGTATGACTGAATTGGCTAGTTAAAATGGTCTGGTCCGGGGCCGGAAAAAACGGGTGCAGGCCCAACCCAGCAGGCATAGTCTGCGCGCTGGTATTAGTCACCTTCAAGTCAATCACCAGCTCATCTTCGGTCAGTTTAAAGGTTTGCTCTGCGCGAAAAGTCCAAGGCCAACCGCTGGCAGCACTGGCCACTGCGTCATGGTTATAGCTAAGGCTAAGTTCATCCGCGGTCTTACTGGTTACCTGCCAAGCTGCCTGCCAAGCAATGCCGTGAATAGTATTTTCCTCGCTGGGAAAATTAGGCGACAGCACAACACTGCGGCCTTGGAAGGAAAAACGCCCACGCGCAATTCGATTGCAATAAGGCACCATGGCAAAGCAAGCCAAATGGGCTTCAGTTGGTCGCCCCTGCATAAGCATTTGATCACCCCGACGCCAGCTGACAATGCTGCCGCCATTTTGCGGGGCAACCTCTAAGCGCATATCCCCCACTTCAATGATCTGAGTCACCGCATCCATCAAGTCACCCAAAACTCAGCGTTACTTCATTCGATAACGAATGGGCAGGCTCTTCAAGCCACCGACAAAAGTGGACTGCATATAGGTGGGATCGCCAGCCAGTTCAATGTGCTCTACTCGGTTCAGTAACGCTTTGAACAAGGCACTCATCTCCATGCGGGCAAGGTGCTGGCCAAGACAAACATGGGCACCAAATCCAAAAGCCAATTGTTTAGCGCCTTTGCGATCTACACGGAATTCTTCAGGTTCAGGAAATATTGCCGCATCACGATTCGCTGAAGGGTACCAAAGCAGCGCTGACTCACCTGCGCGTATGGTCTGCCCAGCAACCACGCAATCTTCCGTGGCCGTACGCATAAAGTGCCGCACTGGACTGACCCAGCGAATCATCTCATCAATAGCGGTAGGCAAATGAGTATCCATATCGTCGCGCAGTTTGGCCATTTGCTCTGGATTTTGCAGCAGCGCCAATAACCCGCCTGCGGTAGAAGAACTGGTGGTGTCATGACCCGCAGTGGCAATGATAATGTAGTAACCATTAGCCTCATGCTCAGGTATCGGCACGCCATCCACTTCTGCATTAGCAATGAGAGAGGCCACATCGTCTGTTGGGTTCTCACGGCGTGCTTGTGTCAACTTAGCAAAGTATTTTTCGAAGTCTAAAACCACTTCCATAAATTCCATCATATCGAAAGAACGGGTGACATCAGGGTCGGTGCTGCCAAATAGTTCTTGAGTCAGCTTGAGCATTAATGGTTCGTCTTCCTCAGGCACACCGAGGATGGACATAATCACCCGCAGCGGAAACCACATGGCCACATCTTTAACAAAATCACACTCCCCACCCATATCTGCCATACGCGACACATATTGGTCAGCCAGTTCATCTACCCGACCCTGCAGCTTGCGCAGGTTGCTGCCCATAAACCAACCTTGGGTAAGGCGCCGGTACTTCATATGATCTGGATCATCCATTTGCACAAGGGATCTAACCAAGTGCTTGCGCCCAGACATCTGCTGCATGACCTGGGTGATCATTTGCAGGCCTAGGACCGGGCGCGGATCGTTGATAAAGACCTGTTTATTGCCTTCGATTTCCTTAATGTCGTTGTAGCGAGTGACATTCCAAAAAGGTTCAAAGCCTTCGGGCGATAATTGTTGCAGCGGCGCGTTCTCGCGCAGCCAAGCGAACTGATCATGCACCCACTGCTCGTCTGCCCAGTTCGCAGCATCTACCAACGCGTTATCAAGTTCGGGGGATTGAGTAATTACTTGCATAGATTTTCCTCTACAACTTAACCAATTGAATAATCCACCTTATACTAAACCATTGAATTGTGTATTGACCTGTAGATGACCTATTGCGAAAAAATGTGGCCCATTGGATCAGCCAAATTTGGCTGGACTCATGATCTGGTTTTTGACGACAACCAGCCCTATTTAGAGCGCTGGATTATTTGGTTAGGTTTCACCATCCGCCTGCACAAATTTCATAAAGGCGATGATGACCGCGCCTTTCACGATCACCCATGGTGGTTCATCACCATGCCCTTCAGCGCCTATTTAGAGAAAACGCCAACAAGCGATGGCTTAGTTGAGGTTAAGGCCTGGCGCCCACACTTTCGCTCGGCCAAGCACCGACATATTGTGCACCTTTTGGGTGGCAAACCAGTCTGGACCTTCATTATCACCGGCAGCAAAAACAGTGAATGGGGATTTTGGGAGGACGAAAAATTTACCCCTCACGAAACTTGGTTAAACAGGCGAGAACAAAGTTAACAGGGCAGAACAGTCTACGCGCTAGACTGCTGCCGACTGTCGAGGTAGTTCTTAGCGAACACGGCAGCGGCTAGCACCAACCCAGCGACGTGACTCACATCATTGGGATAAACCAACAGGCCCGCCACCAGCAATGATGCCCAGCGCGATACTTTGGCAACTTCAGTGAACAAATAGCCTTCCACACAAACCGCCACAGCAATAATCATGGTCATAGTGACCACCGCTGCGCCAAGCACAGGCAACCAACCTAGCTCGGATGTTAACAACAGCGGCGAGTAAGCCATCATCAAAGGAATAACAAACAGTCCGTTAGCTAACTTAAAGGCTTCCACAGCAGAGCGCATAGGTGCAGCACCAGCAATACCTGCGCCAGCAAATGCCGCCAATGCAATAGGCGGAGTGACGTTAGAACTCTGCGACAGCCAAAATATAATCATGTGCGCGGTGATTAACGCTAAGCCCAGCTCTTGCAATGCCGGACCAGTCATCACGGCAAGTACAATATAAGCAGCCGTTGCTGGCAGCCCCATACCCAGAACTAAGGCAGCAATAGCCACTAGCAATAATGCTAACCAAAGTTGGCCACCGCTGAGCGATACAACCGACTCGGTGAACTGTAGACCAACCCCAGTCTGACCAATAACTCCCACAACAATACCGGCAACCGCACAGGCAATAGAGATTGAAATGGCGAGCATTGCCCCTTGTTTAAGGCCCTCAACTAACTGCTTAAAGCCAATGCGCGTGTGCTTACGCAGCAGACTTGCCAACAGCACTGCGGCTGTGCCGGCCACCCCCACCAGTACCGGCGAGTAATTCCACAACAGCAGTGCAGTAATCAAACCAAGAGGTAACATAAAATGCAGGCCATTGACGAACACACCCCAAGCTTTAGGCTGGCCCTGCATGCCCTTAAAACCGGCTTTGGCCGCCATTAGGTGCACGTATAAAAGCACCGATGTGAAATATAAAACTGCAGGCACCAAGGCTATCCAAACAATTTCGCCGTAAGGTATTTTGGTAAACTCAGCCATAACAAAGGCACCGGCGCCCATGATAGGCGGCATAATCTGCCCACCAGTGGACGCAGCTGCTTCTATACCAGCTGCTTGTTCTGGCTTATAACCCAGTTTCTTCATCATGGGTATTGTTAGCGAACCAGTGGTTACCGTATTAGCAATTGCACTTCCAGATATTGAGCCCATGGCAGCTGAGGCCAATACCGATGCTTTAGCCGGACCACCCCGGTATTTACCCGCAGCAGCAAAAGATAAATCAATTAAAAACTGCCCCGCACCGGTTACCTGCAAAAACGCGCCAAACAACACAAAACTAAATACTGCGCCAGCAGCAATGCCAATGGGCGCACCATAAAGACCTGCGCCAGTGAATACTTGAAAACGAATAATGCGTTCAACACTAAAGCCCTTGCTAGCCAGTACATCCGGCAACACATTGCCAAAGGCGCTGTAGATCAAGAAAACCAAACCCACCACCGTCATCACCAAGCCCACTGAGCGTCTCGCCATCTCTAGAGTGGCAGCAACGATAATCAAGCCCGCAGCAAAATCTTCATTACTAAGACCATTTAGCAGGTGTTCTATGGAACGGTAATCAAAGCTCAAAATCCTTTCACTGGCCCAAAGCACCAGCAAAATGGAGGCGAAATCTAGCCAGCGCAAAGCCCTAACATCGGCATTAAGCGGATAAACCAAAAAACCTAAACATAAAATCCAGCATAAGTGAATTGGCCTAAAATAGGTTGCGGGCTGGAGCCCTAGGACCGATTCAAAAGGTAAAAATTCAGCCGGGAAAAAACCAGCTAAAGGCTGCCACAACTGAAAAATAGACAAGCCTACGGCGGCTATCAGTGCAATGCGCCTTATCAGCCAATGATCTTGGTTCTGCTTACTCAACATTATCTAATTCTTTACCTTAGCTGGCCGCGTTGTCATTCACTGCGTTAGATTCAGCTGCACTGCATGGCGCGCTGGGGTTTTTTAGGTAACGCTCGGTACCAGGGTGCAAAGGCACAGCCGCCAGCTTATGAATATTAGCCACGGTCATGGCCTTAGCCACCTGAGAAACTTTAAGTAGTTTGTCACGGCGCTGGTAGAGTTTACAGGTTAGAGCAAAAGCCAACTGCTCTGGCATATCTTCATGCACAACAATAACGCTCCAAATACCCAATCCGGAGGTATCCGTGTTTATGCCGGTATATGTGCCTGCCGGGATAATGTAGCCAGCATATGCAGGAAATTGTTGGCCGAGTTTTGCTAACTGCGCCTCGCTGAGACTGATCAGTTTGAGATCTCTGGTCACAGCAAGTTCCGTCACCGCTGCTAACCCCAAGCCGCCCACAACAAAGCCAGCATCAATAGTGCCGTCTTTTAGCGCCGAAGTAGATTCGCCAAAACTCAAATAACGTACAGCTATTTCTTCCATATCAATGCCCAGCCCCGTAAGCACATTTTCTGCTGCAACTGCAGTGCCCGAACCTTGAGCGCCAACGGATATGCGTTTACCTCTCATGTCCTCAAGGCTATCAATGCCGTTATCGGCCAAGGTTAGAATGTGTACGATATTTGGATAAGCTGTGAACAATACGTTCAGGGGCAACGGTTGAGGAAAACGCCCCTGGCCTTTATATGCATCGGTGACCACATCTGCCATAGCAATGCCCATATCGCTTTCACGACGCGAGACCTGAATGACATTAATCACAGAACCGCCCGTGACCTCTGCTTTAACATTTACAGCATCTAGTTCCGCAGACCAGATGGAGGCCATGCCGCCGCCAATAGGATAATAAAGTCCGGCGGGGCCACCCGTGGCAATAGACAAGGTTTCTTGTTTGGCGCCACAACCCCAAAGCAAAAAATGTACGAGGAAAACAAAATAAACAATGGGTTTCATAAACTTCTTTAATTTGACTTAAAAATAACTACTTGGCACCTTGGCCAGTGCCCTTACGTAAAGACCCGTACATAAGCTCTTCTACAAACTCTACACACTTAAACTGTTGTAGCTGCGCATCCGCGCCAACGCGACGATATAATGTCATTTGCATCTGCCAAGGCGCGGTAAAGGTTTTCGCATCCTCAATGGTCACATGATAGTCCATGGTGTAGTCACTGGTGCGGGTATAGCGTTCGGTAACTTGCATAACATCGCTATGGTGATTACCCGCGCGGTCGAACCAGGTTCGATCATTTTGTCCCGTCACTTCAATGACCAATGTATCGCCTTCCCAATAGCCATAAGATTGACCCATCCAAGAATCGATTGGCGCCTCGCCCGGGTCTGTGAGATGAATATTGCGTACGGCACCGGCATATTCATAAGAGAAGAATATGGCGCTTTCACTGTGGAGCATTTGAAACGGATAAGGCATGTAATTGGCCCGAGGAATGCCAGGCAAATAACATTTAACTTCTGGGTCACTGGTTAACCAAGCAGCTTGATTGGCTTGTTTTTTTGCTAAGCCTTGCTCGTTGTAGGGGATCTCGTCACCCACCACTACCCCTAACCCACCCGGCACAGAACCCAGCGAACCAATTGCAACAATAGACGGCGCAGGTATTGGACCCAAATCGCCCTCAACCATGGCTAGTGATGCGCGGGCGGCATGGGTTTGAATATCATAGTTGGCGCGATTGAAGACCTGCCACACACCGTTTAAGTCAGGTTTACCACCAGGCCCACGTGGGGCAACAAAGTCATCTGCCACTACAGCACCGACCACACTCACAAGCATTAAGCCTGACAGAATACGCCCTAATAACCTCATTCAACCCCCAGTTAGATTTGCATCGACTCTATCCTGTGCGTATTGCGCACCTGCATCTGGCACTCCCATACCGGCACCTCGCCCCACAAAAGGTCAATCAATAGCGCCAATGTATTTACCAAAATTAGGTACGCACCATAACCGGTATACGCTCAAGGACCAACTAGGGAGAATAACTAGGCAGAACAATTACCAGATCAAATGCACAGAGTTAATAGACAGAGTTAATAGACAGAGTTAATAGATAGAGTTAATAAACAGAGCTGATAGAAAAAGTTATCAGCCTCGCTTAAACGAGTCCCCGCCTAGCTTGGATTAGTGTTCACCAGCCAACGCAGCCCTTCCCCGTCCAGATAAACCTCCAGCGATTTTAGCCGTCTATCGGCGCTGAGAAAACCACTCCACAACTCACCCCAGCAGGATAGCACCAACGCCATCTCGGCCTCATCTAGGCCACGGACTATGCGCAGACCACTGTGCAGTAGAACAACTCCCGCACTGCCTTGATCATCGGCCTTAACTTCTACCTGATCATCCATAGCCCGAAACAACCGCGCCAATAACATAGCAGACCGAGCGAGATCTTCTTCGGGTGACGCAAATTCGTCTTCAGACATTTGCAAAAGCTCGGAGGTTTCTCGAGCATATTGCAGCCCAATCAATCGCGCTGCCAATTCACCATGGCGCTGGGCCTCTTCAGGACCAATCACCCCCGCTAGCTCCACCAACCCATTACGCAGATATTCCATAGGATAATTACGCTGCGCCCTGAGCAGACGCGCTTCGTCCCACTGCCCAGATGGCGCTTGAGGTTGGTCTGCAGACTTAAAAGCAGGCGGCCTTTCTTGACGCGCATAAGAAAGACGCTCATTGGCTGCAAGGTCATGGTCAAATTCTTGAAAATACCCACACAGGCCAAACTCCCCGGTCATATCTTCCGAGACACAAACAAAACCCAGTCGAGGATTTTTCAGCGATACACCATTGTGCCCATACCAACCTTGCAAAAAACCACGACTCACCGCATCCGTGACGCCACATATAGTCGGCCCCGCATACATCCAACGCGGGTAACGAAAACGCACCCAAGCTTTGGTTGCACTTTCATAAATATATTCTACCGGCACCCCACCCATGCCATTAGACAGCGTGTGGTATTGGGCGCAGGCCACTGCTGGGGGCAAGTGGTCTAAGCCTAACTTGCTAAAACTACTGAGAAATTTTTCTTCGTGCTGGCGACGGAACAATCGGAACATCCACTGTTCCATGACTTTCTCACCCAAACGGGTGGAGACCATTAATTGTAGGCCTAAGAAGTAAGCGTGGTAGAGATTGGCTAGGGCGGCTAACCCTTGGGTATCCAGGGGTAGGTTCGCCGACGGTTGTTTCACCTGCATGTGCTAAGCGATCCCTAAATATTGATAAAATACATGGTGCTTAATATAACCCGCCAAGGCTGATAATTCATAATTGCGACATCTGGGTATTACGCTCAAACCGATAACAGCACCCCAGGGCGAAAAAAGTTTCTGCAACAGGCGACTCAGATAAAAAATCAAGATGAAAAATCAAGATGGAAAATCAAGATGGAAAATCAAAGTGTGGTCGTCAAACCCCACGGCCCTGCTAACTTCTGGCCCCTCAAATAGTCATCCAAAAAGCCCACGTCAGCCAGTTTAAACAGTGGAAAAACTGCAGAATCAATTTCTACGACACTGGGGTAGGTGTAATAGTTAGCCCTGCCCACCTGAGGTTTGGCCTGTAGATCTTCCCCACGAGACAGTAAATTAATCGCCTCCAACACGGTGTGACAACCATTGCGATAAAGATTCAATACATTCCAGAAGTAGGATTCAGCGTAACAAGCGGGGGTTCGAGACTGGGCAATAATTGACCCGCTATCAATGTTGGCACCCTCAATAAAGTGCAAGGTTGTTCCAAGAACTTCGTCCTTATTGAGCATGGCTCTAAACGTAGACATCACGCCTTGATAAGCAGGCAAGAGGCCTGAATGTAAATTAATCACGCCATACTTGGGTACTTCAATGACTGGAGTTTGCAGGATCGTCATGTGCCTGATACTCACCACCAGATCCGGATTGGTTGCTACAAAGGATTCAAAGTCAGCGCCATTAATGTCATTTAACTCAAGGGCAACCAAATCATTGAAGCTCTTGAAATTAGTGTTTTCGGTCAAAATTTTTGCTTCAAATTCTGCAAAACGGTGCAGCCCTAAAGGCGCGCTGGGTAAAACATCTTTGCGCGTATAGAACACCGACACTTCATGAGCTGCACAGGAAGGTAGGAGGTAATGCAACGCCAGCAAAGCTGGCACGTCATAGTTCACTAACAAAGTTAATTTCATTTATTGCCCTTGGCAATTATCGCGACTCAGCGCCAACCTGTTTTATCTTGCTTACTCGGTCAGCTAGGCTTTAGGGTGATTAGCGACCCAGACTACCCTGCCACATCCAAATCCGTTCGTGAGCATAAAATATGCCGATCTTGAACACGAATTCAATGCCACCAATAAGTGCGGCTGTATCTAACCTGCCGGTCACTAGGTATGCGATAACACCGGTAGTGAGTGTGGCGATGACCCGCCAAGAAAAGGCTTTTGCCACACTGCGCAGGTGCGAATCCGTAACTGTTGCTTTTGCATTTTCCACCGTCATGACAACACCCGTTAAGTGAAAGCCATAAGCTTGTCCACGCACTGCTCAACACTTAGCGCGTCAGTATCGAGAATAAGCTCAGCGGTTTCTGGCACCTCGTAAGGAGAATCTATACCGGTAAAGTGGGGCAACTCACCCTGCCTTGCCTTGCGATAAAGCCCCTTAGGATCTCTGCCCTCGGCGATTTCTAATGAGACATCTAAAAACACCTCAACAAACTCGTCATCCGCAAACAGGCTCCTGGCCATATCTCGCTCCGAGCGGAACGGCGAGATAAATGCGGCGATCACCACCAATCCAGCATCTTTCATAAGTTTGGCAACTTCTGCTGTGCGTCGTATATTCTCCACTCGATCAGCTTCGGTAAAGCCGAGGTCTTTATTCAGGCCTGTACGAATATTGTCACCATCTAGGATGTAGCTGTGTACACCTTGAGCCTGCAGGCCTTTTTCAAAAGCGTCAGCAACCGTAGATTTACCTGATCCACTCAAGCCCGTTAGCCAAAAAACCTTGCCCTTATGCCCCATAAGTTGCGAGCGTGCCTGAGTATTCACACTATGATCTTGAGGGTATAGATTTTGCGCCCGGCGCAAACCAAAGTTGATCATACCTGCGGCAACTGTTGCATGGCTGTAACGGTCCATCAAAATAAATGAACCCATACTCGGACACTGCGCATAGGCCTCATAAGGAATGGGTTGATCAACACTGAGCGCTACACGACCAATATCGTTCAAGCCCAAACTGCGTGTTGGTAACTGCTCTAAAGAGTTAACATTATATTTATAGCGAATTTCAGTGAGGGTGGCGTTAATGCGCATTGCACCCAGCATAAGCCAATAGGAGCGCCCCACGTAGCCGTTATCTACTTCCATCCAAACCAGCGACGTATCGAACTGGTCAGAAACCTCGCAAACATCGTCCCTGGCTACAATTACATCGCCCCGAGAAACATCCACTTCTCGATCTAACGTCAGCGTCACACTCTGGCCAGGCAAGGCATGATCCAAACTGTCTTTAAACAGGACAATATCTTCAACAGCGGCCTCTTGGCCGCTGGGCATAATCTTTACTGGGTCACCTTTGGCAATTGTGCCAGCGGCCACCGCACCGGAAAAACCGCGAAATTCTGCATTGGGACGATTCACCCATTGCACTGGAAAACGAAAACCATGATCGCTATCCAAACGACCCACTTCTACAGTCTCTAAAAATCCCAGTAAGGTCGGTCCATGATACCAAGGCATCTGATTTGAACGTTGAATAACGTTGTCACCTTTCAGAGCCGACAAAGCGATGGGTGTAATGCTCTTAAAAGTTAGCTGTTTGGCAAATTCGTTGTATTGCTCAGTAATCTTATGAAATGTATCTTCATCGTAATCCACGAGATCCATCTTATTGATGGCCAATACCACGTGGGGAATACCTAACAGCGACGTCAAAAACGAATGTCGCCGAGTTTGGGTCAAAATACCTTGGGAGGCATCGACTAAAATCACCGCAACGTCTGCAGTAGAGGCGCCTGTGACCATGTTGCGGGTGTACTGTTCGTGGCCAGGGGTGTCAGCAACAATAAACTTTCGATGCTCTGTACCAAAAAAACGGTAAGCCACATCAATTGTAATGCCCTGCTCGCGCTCAGCGGCCAGACCATCGACCAACAACGCGAAGTCTATATCGCCGCCCTGTGTGCCTTGGCGCTTTGAGTCATTTTTAAGGGCCGTAACCTGGTCGTCAAAGACTAATTGGGCTTCATAAAGCATGCGCCCAATCAGCGTACTTTTGCCATCGTCGACACTGCCGCAGGTAATAAAGCGCAATAAGTCTAATTCGCTCTGCCCCTGCAAATACTCATCCACACGACGGCGCGCTTCTTCTGGCGATAAATTTTCTATCCCTGTTTGCACTAGAAATACCCCTCTTGCTTCTTCTTCTCCATAGAAGCGGATGAGTCCGAATCAATGGCCCGGCCCTCTCGCTCACTGGTGCGGCTATTGAGCAATTCTAAAACGATAGACGAAAGGTCATCCGCATCAGATTCCACGGCCCCAGTAAGAGGGTAGCAACCCAATGTACGAAAGCGAATTAATTTGCTTTCAATTTGTTCGCCGGGCAGCAGCTTCATACGGTCATCATCCACCATCACGAGCATGCCATCACGCTCCACCACCGGTCGCTCCGCAGCAAAATACAGGGGCACTATAGGAATTTGTTCGCGGTAAATGTACTGCCAAATATCTAACTCGGTCCAATTCGACAATGGAAAAACGCGAATACTCTCGCCGGGGTTTTTGTAGCCGTTGTACAAGCTCCACAGTTCTGGCCGTTGATTCTTTGGGTCCCAGCGATGATTGGCATTACGGAAAGAAAAAATCCGTTCCTTGGCGCGACTCTTTTCTTCGTCTCGACGGGCACCACCAAAGGCCACATCAAATCCATGCTCATCTAAGGCTTGCTTCAACCCCTGAGTTTTCATCACATCTGTATGGATGGCACTGCCGTGGTCAAAAGGGTTAATGTTCTTCGCCACGCCTTCCGGATTCACATGCACAATAAGTTCCATGCCACTTTCTTGCGCCATGTAATCACGAAAATCATACATAGCCTGAAACTTCCAACGCGTGTCTACATGCATCAACGGAAACGGCGGCGGGCTTGGATAAAAAGCCTTACGCGCCAAATGCAGCATCACCGAACTGTCTTTGCCCACGCTGTATAACATCACAGGATTCTCAGCTTGCGCCACTACCTCACGCATAATGTGAATGCTCTCAGCCTCTAAACGGTCGAGGTGGGTCATTTCCTTATTTGCAGCCGAACGGCCAGCGGGTTGCGCATTGGGCGCCGCGCTCTTTTTTTGCAATACAGCCGATACCGATGCTGCCTTAGGCTGATGAAAGGCACTCAAACCAATCGTTACAATAGAGCCAGAAGCTAGCGAGATGTTATGGGTTTTCACCTGCGCGACCCATTCGCGAAATAGTTTAATACTTGAACCATAAGGCCAGACCAAACCAGACTTATCACCCAGGGCCAATGCAAGCGCGCCTGCAATATGTTCAATGGCATAATCTGCGGGCAAAAACCTCCACTGCCTGGATAACCTGCCGTCGTTGAGAACCAAGATTGGACCCAACTCACCGCTAGTAACCTGAAGAAAAAGCACTGGCTGGCGTTTACGCTTGGCGGTCACCTGTAAACTGTCGACCACTGCGCTTTTCAGCTCGCGACCGTCTTCGTCCTCTAACGTCTCAAGGCCAATGGCCTTGGGTAGCCACGTTGCTGTTTCTAGCCACCGCTCGGTAGAACGCAAAGAACGCTCGCCTTCTGTGGCGAGAAAGGTGTCATGTACGCGGGCAATGTCCCAAAAACCGCCCTCTATTGGGTTATCGCGAAGCGCCTGAGGAATTTCCATGATCCGTACCACTGCTTAATGAATATGTCGTGAAATGCATTATTCACACATATTACAACACTAACAGCGTTTACATAGATCGTTTAGCTATTTATATACGTAAAATTGCACATTGCGACAAAGCAGAAATGCGACGGAGAGACTAGGCAATAGCCAAACGCAGGACAATGCCACAATGAGGCCGCGCGCGCGTACACAACTATCCGCGGCAAATCAGAAGCCGGCCACCATGCCTTCTTTTCTATGATCAGAACCACCCACATAGCCATCAGCTAATTTCTGAATGAGCTGAGCGCCACCAAAAGTGCTTTCTTGATTTTCGTAGCGCACCTGATGGCCGCGCTCGATAAGGTCCTGGGCAATCGCTTCAGGTATCCCCGGCTCTAAACCCACGCTCATATCTGGATATACATGCCACCGCGGCGCGTCGCTGGCGGCCTGGGGGTTTTGCCCGTGGTCACAAATTCTATTGACCATTTGCACATGACCCTGGTGCTGCATATGCCCGCCCATGACACCAAAACTCAACAGCGGCGAACCCTCTTTGGTAACAAAGCCCGGAATAATGGTATGGAATGGACGCTTACCGGGCCCCACGCAATTCGGATGCTCAGCATCAAGGACAAAACCCGAGCCCCTATTTTGCATAGCAATGCCAGTACCTGGTATCACTATGCCAGAACCAAAGGCGCGGAAATTGGATTGAATAAAGGACACCATCATGCCCGAACTGTCAGCACAGGTGAGATATACGGTGTCGTGACTGACCGGCAACGTCATCGGCGGCAAGCCTTGAGCCTTGTCGGTAATGCTTTTTGCAGCGGCTTCCAACGAACCCTTCTCTAGCAAGTCTTCTGGACTCAAATACATGGCAGCAGCATCAGCAAAATGCTCCTGAGAAGCATGCACTGCAATTTTCATTGCCTCAATTTGATTATGCATTTGTGCCGCAGTGTCCAATTCGCCCAGCGGCATATGCTGTAAAATACCCAATGCAATCTGCGCAGCTAAACCCTGGCCATTGGGGGGGATTTCGTGCAAATCCACACCCCTATAATGCTGGGCAATAGGCTTCACCCAGTCCGCTTGGTGGCTCAACAGGTCAGCCAAATTCAAAGCGCCACCACCGACAGCAGATGCATCAACAATAGCTTGAGCTAGCGCCCCCTGATAAAACTCTTGGCCATGACTTTGTGCAATTAGACGCAGGCTTTTGGCCAAATCAGGTCGGCGGAAACGCTCACCAGATTTAGGCGCAGGCAAAAAGTGTTCGCCAAAATCAGGAAAGTCGTCATAGTAGTGCTCCAACATCTGCCAGTAATAGGCAGACTTTGGCCCCACCAAAAACCCCTCTTGCGCATAATGAATAGCCCACTTAAACAAATCAGCAAATTTCAACTTGCCGTAGCGATCACTCAAAGCCACCCAACTGCTCACAGCTCCCGGCACAGTAACGCTATCCCAGCCCAACTCCGGCATTCTCTTCAGACCCCGAAAACGCTCTAGACTCCAATCCATAGGCGCTCTACCCGAGGCATTAAGACCCACCACTTCGCTACCATCCCAGAGCAAACAAAAGGCGTCGCTACCCAAGCCATTATTATTCGGCTCAACTACGGTCAAGGTAATAGCCGCAGCCAAGGCTGCGTCTACCGCGTTGCCACCGCAGCGCATGGCATCCAAGCCAGCGTGTACGGCCAACGGCTGCGAGGTTGCTACCAGATTGTCAGCGGCCACCGGCGAGCGATTCGATGAATAAGGTTGATTGGGACTGTACATAGCGCCTCGATAAATTCGGTTAATCAGTTAGTCGGTCTAACCAAGGACCAATAATATTAAGCCTAAGAATGTGCCAACACCTAAGGCAATAGCAAGGTGCTTAAAGCAACTGCCCAAAAGGCAATAAAAAGACCTTTAGCATGCCACTTGCTGCGGACACAAAACCTCAGCAACAGCTAGGCAAACCAACAAATCTTTGCGACTCTAGCAGCCACCAGAATTCATTGGATATATTGTGAGCCAAGCAGCAAATACCTCAGGACAGATCTCAACTGAGATCAAACAAGCCGCCGAAACACTATTAGCACAACTCACTTTAGAAGAAAAAGCGAAGCTTTGTTCCGGCCAAGATTTTTGGCACCTAGAAGGTATTGAGCGCCTAGGACTGGCCCCCGTTATGGTTACCGACGGACCCCACGGCCTACGTAAGCAAGGTGCAGCCGCAGATCACCTGGGTGCAAACAAAAGCATTCCTGCCACCTGCTTCCCCACCGCTTCAGGCTTAGCAAGCTCTTGGAACCGCGAACTGATGCATGAGGTTGGCGAAGCACTTGGTGAACATTGCGTCGAAGAAAACGTCTCCGTTTTGCTGGGCCCCGGCATGAATATAAAACGTCACCCACTGTGCGGTAGAAATTTTGAATACTTTTCCGAAGACCCACTGATCTCAGGAGAAATTGCCGCAGCGCTGGTATCGGGGATACAAAGCCAGGGCGTAGGCGCCTGCTTAAAACACTTTGCAGTGAATAACCAAGAGTTTGGCCGCATGTATATGGACGCCATAGTTGACCCACGCACCTTGCGCGAAATTTACTTAAAGGGTTTTGAAATCGCGGTAAAAAAATCAACACCGTGGATGGTTATGTGCGCCTACAACCGTCTAAACGGCGAGTATTGTAGTGAACACAATTGGCTACTAAACGAAGTACTGCGCGATGAATGGGGATTTGATGGCGCGGTAGTCACTGACTGGGGCGCTACAAATGATCGCGTATTAGGTGTGCAATCTGGCTTAGATTTAGAAATGCCGAGCAGCGGCGGTATTAACGATAAGTTAGTACTTAAAGCAGTGCACAGCGGCGAATTGACGCAAGCAGATTTAGACGCCGCCGTACTTAGAAATCTGTGCATTAGCTTAGCCGGCGCACAGCTGCCAGAGCGCAACCCAAACATTGACCTCGCCGCACACCACCAACTTGCTCGCAGAGCAGCCGTTGAGTCCTGCGTACTACTCAAAAACACATCTGCTTTACTGCCTATTAACAACCTTGAAAGCGTGGCACTCATTGGCGCGTTTGCGAAAAAGCCAAGATTTCAAGGCGCCGGCAGCTCACAAGTTAGACCCACCCAAGTAGATACGCTGTTTGACGCACTCAGCGAGCACATCGACAGCTTAGTCTACGCCGAAGGCTTTGACGCAAAGCATAGCGAGTTAAATCAGGGACTAATTGATGAAGCCGTTGCGGCGGCCAAAACATGCAGTGTGGCCATCGTCTATGCTGGGCTACCCGGCATTTATGAGTCGGAAGGATTCGACCGCGAACATATGCAGCTACCAGAACAACACAACCGTCTAATTCAGGCAGTTGTCGAAGCAAACCCAAGAACGGTAGTGGTACTGGCTAACGGCGCACCTGTAGAAATGCCTTGGATCGACCAAGTACCCTCCGTTTTGGAAGGCTATTTAGCCGGACAAGCCAGTGGCAGCGCCATTGCGGATATTTTGCTCGGATTGGCAAACCCCAGCGGTAAATTAACAGAAACATTTCCGCTAAGCCTTGAAGATGTGCCATCGAACACTTGGTTTCCAGGCGGCCAGCGACAGATCCAATATCGGGAGGGTTTGTACGTAGGCTACCGTTATTTCGATAGCGCCAACCGGCCTGTGTTGTTCCCTTTCGGACACGGCCTCAGCTACAGTAGTTTCGAATATAGCGATGCTCAAATCAGCACAAGTACCGTGTTCGCAGACTTAGACAACCCTGCATCAATACAGGTAACCGTTGCGGTCAAAAACACCGGCACAATGACAGGGGCCGAGTGCGTGCAAGTTTATCGCCACGCCCTAGACAGCCAAATTTATCGACCTGATCAAGAGCTCTGCGGCTTCGCCAAAATATGTTTGCAGCCAGGAGAACAAAGCACAGTAGTTATTCAACTCAACGCTGCGGACTTCGCCTATTTTGACCAAGGCAGGAATCAACCAAATATAGAACCGGGAAAATATGCGTTACGTATTGGCGCATCTAGCAGAGACATCAGACAAACACTTGAATTAGTCATAGAAGATCCCAGCCTGCAACAAACCGCTCAGCCAAGCCCCGAGGCACTAGCCTGCGTTGGACCTCAGTTGAACGATGACAGTACAAAAGATCCGATTTATGTAGCGGATGCAACTTTTGCCCAAATGCTCGGCAAAAGTGTGCCAAAGGGTGAATCGCCACGACCCTTCCATGCTAATTCGTCATTAGCTGAAATTGGTGAAACTTGGCTCGGCGCAAAGGTAAAACAGAAAACCGTAGAAGGCTTTCTCAAGAGCATGGGCATTGGCAATAACGACGCAACCATCCGCAAGATGTTTGAGGAAATGGCAAACAATATGCCTCTGCGCGGCATTGTTTTGTTTCAACAAGGTAGGCTCAGCTACCGTAAAATGCATCTTCTACTGGCGATTTTGAACAAACAGCCAATACGCGCCATAAAACTCTATTTCACTAAGGACGACTGAGCGGTACAAAACGAATAGGTAGTAGACAAGATAGAGTCACCAAAAGGTCAAAACATAATGGCAATCAGCGGCTAATATAAGCCTGGTAACGCCGAGCACGTTGCAGATCTGCGGTTTCCCGGGTAATGCTCAAACCTAACTGCACCAATTGGCCGGCACTTTGCCCGGCCTCTATGGCCGCATCCACCACCTCCAATGCCTTGGCGGTATCGCCATTGGAGTGCAATGCCACCGCGTAAATGTAATTCAATGAAGAAGGCGACTGGGCATCATAACCTTGAGCCAACAATGTAATCGCGCGTCTGCGATCTCCCTGTCTGACCCACCAAAGCGCTTTCGCTAACAACACATCCGGCGCGTTAGGCGTTAACGCAAGAGCCTTATCCAAAAAAACACCCCCCTGCACATCACGTATTGTGGCCCGATAAATGTCCGCCAAATTAACCAACGCCGGCACCCACTGAGGGTTTACTTTTAGCGCCCGCTTAAGTGTTTGCTCAGCTAAAGGGCCTTTACCAATATTGAGATACATGGTGGCAATATTCGACAAAGATTCTGCGCGGTCGGCGTTGACTTGCTGGACCTCTATATAGGTTTCAATAAAACCCAACAACGCAGCCTGCTCTTGCTGTGGTAGCGCCGGATATAAATCTGCTACTGCAGCCACGGCTTCCATCCGAATGGCCAACAATGGATCACTCAGCAATGGCTTCAGTGCTGACCACTGGCGCTGCCCGGGCCAACGCTCAGAACCCCTAATTGCACCCATACGAACTAACGGATCTGCAGACTTAAGTCCCTGTTCAATAGCCCGAGAACCGCCGACCAAAGAGTAACCCGCAAGCAGAGACAACGCAGTACCGCGAACAATACCGGGCATTTGAGGATCTACAGCTATGCCGGTCAGCCCTGGCTCAGCAGATTTTTTACCAAGCCTGGCGGCGAACAAAGCCTCGCCGAAATGCGCGGGTTTTTGCTGTCGTTGCGCATGTTTGAAATGCTCAGCAATCACCCCAGCGGCCCAGCGATTCACATCAAGCCCCCGCTCTTCCTCATGACAACCAGCACAGGCATTAGGCACGCCAATTTTTTCACTTAAATCTGGTCTAGGGAGACGAAAGCTGTGGTCATGTCGCTCATCAATGCCCATATAAGTTTGGCTAGGCATATGGCAGTCCACACAGGCCGCGCCACTGTTAGAGGCACCCTCAGAATTGCTGTGGAAATGATGACTAGATGAGTCATACAGCGCTTTTGTCAGTGTCGGGAACTCTGCGCGCCCTGCGGGGTTGTGACACTGGGTGCACAGCGCGTTGCCTTGAAACTTCAGCTGAGCGGTATGGGCGTCATGACAATTGCTACATGTAACCCCTTGTACGTGCATTTTGCTCTGAGCGAAAGAACCATAAACATAGACCTCGTCTAGAATTTGACCATCAGGATGGTACAGCCCTTGGTCTAACAAAGCTGGCTGGTAGAAATCTAAGAACGATTGTTGGGGGGCAAAACCCTCAGCCAACTGTGCGCGTCGGCTATGACAGCTAGCACAAGCATTTTGTTCTGCGACTGCCGTATTACTTGTAGATGACAACATGGGATAAGACTGACTGGGCATTTCTCGATGCTCCGAACCTGGGCCATGACAGGCTTCGCATCCCACACTGATTTCCGCAAATTGAGTGTCGAAAGTATCTGCAACTGGATTATAACCTTTAGTCACGCTGGTAGAGTGACAGTCCGCGCACATATGGTTCCAATTTTGACCACCCTTGGTCCAATGCGTAACGTCACCAGCGAGGCCTGAACTTTGCGGATTGAGATGATACCAACCTCGATTTTGACCTATTGGAATTTGGCCTTTCGGGCTTGTGACGTTTGACTTGCGGGTATCCCACGCTAACGGCAGAGCTTGCAAACGACCACCACCCACATCCACCAAATATTGTTGGAGGGGCGAAATTCCAAAGGTATAACGCACAGAGTACTCGACAAGCGCGTTGTCCACGCCATCAGTAGCCACGGTATAAGCACCGTTTTGACGGAAAAATTTGGAAGTAACAGGGCTAGTTACATGAACACGGTTATCGAAGTTGCCAATCACGGTTTGCGCTGACGGCTCAGCCATGGCTAATTGATGGTGGGAGCCCTGCCAAGATTGATATGCCTCAGAGTGACAACTGGCACAAGATTCTGAGCCAATGTAACTGGACGCCGAAGCAAGGATTTTACTGCTAATGGGTTGCGCCGAAAGATCATCCAACTGGCGAGCGCTCTGCACAGTAGGCTGGGTTTGGTCGGGGATCGAATCAGCAGATTGCTCTGCGCAACCAAGGCAAAAAATACTGCACCAGAGAATTATACATGGGCCGATTTGCATTGGAGATGAGATCATCAATGCAGCTCCCTAAGCCGAATTAGGCTTAGGCAGGTGCGCAGGCATAGGCCCGCTCCAATAGAGTAGTCCTCCACACACTCGCTATCCAGCGAGTGCCAAGAACTACTTGCCGTAGTGCGCAGCCAATGCAGCGATGTCTTCCGCACTCAAGTCTTTAGCCATGCCATTCATGATCGCGTTAACACGCTTTCCTGACTTGTAAGCTACCAACTGCAAACGCAAATAAGTTTCGTACTGGCCGTTCAAGTTTGGATAGATCGGCGCAATAGCACCACCCTTTTCGCCGTGACAAGCAACGCAACCCTTCTCTACAGCCAACGCTGCACCGTCTGGCGCAACGCCACCGCATGCAGCAAAAGCCAAAACAAAAGAAAGGCTAATCCATTTAGAAATCATCAAAGTTGTTTTCATTTGCCTAGACCTCAGTTGGATTGACGACTGAAGTACTCAGCCAAAAGTTCGATTGTTTCATCGCTCAACGGCGCTGCCTGTGCATTCATCTGATTGCCCGGCTCCACACCATCGCGAAAGTACTTCAGTCGACTGACTAAGTAGATGCTGTTTTGACCCGCGAGATTTGGATATCTCTGCGCATTTGATTTTCCAGTGATGCCATGGCACGTGGTGCAATGGTATTTCCACGACAGATCTGCGCCCTCATCAGCTGCAAATACTGTTGGACTTATCAGCGCCGCTCCCACAAGGAGGCATAGACCCGATAACATTTGTCTTCCCAGGACTCTTTTAAGCATTTCCCGCTTTCCTTTAACCAGTCGATTTTTGTTACTGCGAGTTAAGACGTCAACTGATGCTAAGCAGCATTCGAGTGACGAGCGGCTAAGTCACCGAGGAACCTGTACGGATAGGCGCAGCCTACTGCACCCGGTCCTTGGTTAACGGCCAGTTGGCGATAACCCACATGCTCAAAGTAACTTGCGGAAAAACGTTCAGCTCTAACATACACGCCAGAGAAACTGCGCTTTTCTGCTCTCAGATGAACTTCATCGAGCAGCAATTTGCCTACCCCAAGATGCTGATGTTGTTGACCAACATACAACCCATGCAAGAGGGCAACCGAAGACTTGTCGCTTACAAAACTGACATTCTCGGGTTCCCATACGGCAACGCCTAAACAAGCGTGCGCTTTATAACACAACAGGAATTCAAAATCTTGAAGATCCGCGTTTGTATAATGCAAAGCAGTCAGCGCTAGGCGCTTCAGTCGTTCCGAGGATGGCCAAACTTGCACTGCCGCAGTGATCACTTGGTTAACGGTTGCAAGGTCCGCCGCAATACCTTCGATGATCATCGGCGAATCTAAGCCAGGTTTGCGGATAGGTGTAAAAGTAGCCATTAGCTTGCACCAAAAAAATGAGAATAAAGAGAAGCGCCTGCCTCAACCAAGGGAGGAATGGGGAGAAGAGAGGCAGGCGCTCGAGGGACCACTACGAACCTAACATCACCATGTAGAAAGCTGCCGATCCTGCAACCAAGACTAGAGTTAGCGCATTCAATGAGGGTATTAAATTCATTCTCTGCACCCTTGCCATGGCCGTAACTCGCGGGGCTAAAATGATGGGTTGCTGATTCGTTTTCATGACGTTTAAGATAAAGACCCTCACCAAAGACGTCAATAAAAAATCCAACTACAAATGCGACAATTATTAGCCAAAGCAAGAATGGGTGCTTAAAAATGCAACTTTTTTACCGTTACGACCAATTGTCCAACTTTGACCAGCTTTGACCACGGAAAGTTGGACTTAGCTAGATGGTGTTCGCAAACCTAAATCTCACCAAGCATAATTTACTAATAGACACCTCCCAGTCAGTGCCAACAACAGCTATCAACGACAGCTATCAACGACAGCTATCAACGACAGCTATCAACGACAGCCAATAACAATCACTCAACAGAAGCAGGGATGGAATTTTTTGCAACCGATAGAAAATCAGAACATCGCAATTATTGGTGCAGGCATCAGCGGCTTGCGCTGCGCCAGCCGTTTACTCGAGTGCGGATTTATCTGCACCATATTTGACAAAAGCCGCGGCTTTGGAGGCCGCACATCGACCAGACGTAAAGACAACTGGCACTTCGATCACGGCACAAGTTATTTCTCTGGCACAGACCCGGACTTCTTGTCTCACCTCCAAACACTTCAATCCTGGCAACCCAGAGGCACAGAAACTAACGAGCAATTATATGTAGGTGCTAGTGGCAACAACGAACTGGCAAAAAATATTGCAGCACAAATCGCCCAACATTCACCCATCCATCTGCACACCCATCTAGATACAACTATCACCAAGGTTCGCCCGGCTTCACCAACGGGCTGGCTACTTACGACCGACAAAGGTGAATCCTTTGGCCCCTTCGACATCGTTGTTAGCACCGCCCCACCACCTCAAGCCATTAACATCTTGGCAGATATCCAAAGTTCGGTTACCCAGCGCCTAGCGACACTTGAAACATATTGCACCTGGGCATTGATGCTGGTGACGAATAAACCTCTGACAATACCAGACCTAGTGCACGCTCCCAATGCCGATATTTCGCGGATAATCGCAGAACATAGCAAACCTCATCGCCAGCTGGCGCAGACGGAATCTGGCCTAGCAAGTGGTAAATTAGGCCAAGGCCAGTATGTGATTCACGCCAGCAATGCATTTAGCCAGGCGCACGTTGAGGCAACGCCAGAAGCAGTCATGCAATCATTAGTTGGGCAGTTAGAAGCTTTGTACGGCCCCATACCTCAAATAGCACATAGCCAAGCACACAGATGGTTACACGCAGGCATAAGGTCACCTTTAGGGGAAGCTTATTTACTGGATCGAGCCCAAGGCATCGCGGCTGCGGGAGACTGGTGTACGGGAAACTCCGCCGAAGATGCATTTATTAGCGGGGCCAATTTGGCTCAAGCCCTTATCACCGGCGTGTGACTCACCCGCCGCTGCAAGGAGCTCAAGCCAAAGGGCAAGGCTTTACAAAGCCTGTTCTTCAGTTTCATCGATCGCGCTTAAACTTTGTGCGGCCAAGGTGAACATCGAAACATTACAAAAGGTCTGCAACACTACCTTTTGCCGATCAGGGGCAACCCAACCAAACACCAACACACAAGTGGCTAGGGTTTCTTCATAGAAGTGATCGTCCAACATTACGATGACTCTAGATGAATTAGCGTAAAGCATTGCAGCCAGCACAAGAAGCAAGCCAATAAATATCGCAAATCCTCTTAGCCACACTGATTGTAGAAAAGACTTTTTCGGTGCGGTGTCACTAGTAGCAGACATACCCAATCCTTTGTTATCGCTTATTTGGTTATTGCACAATCAACAAACAGTAACGCTTCAGTAAGAATACTCAACCCCCAGATACGGCCCAATGGCTAAACTTAGGCGCAATTGAACACCTACCAAGCTCCTTGCGGCGCACTTGGGCTTATTCATTATCCTTTTAACAACCCATCAGTTGCACAACTGCATGGAATAATGAGCGGCTAGCAATAGATATTTCTCTAACACTTTTACCTGCGATGTGTTAACTAATAGTATGCAGTAAACCCATATCGAGGTAATTTCTCTTGTTAAAGCTCCACAGTAAGAACACTTTATTGAGTGTCACGATCCTCGGTGCTCTGACAGCCTGCGGCGGCGGCGGGAGCACCCCAACGGCAGCCGAGCCGGCCACTGCTAACCCTCCACCAGCCAGTGGAACTCCTGCACAAACGCCAGTCAGCAATTTTTCCTACAACAAAATTTTGGGCGAATATACAACCCAACAATGGGATGCCATCGCGTTAGCAAAAATAGTCGATAGCGGCTCAACGCTAAATAGCGAATACATCCAAGACATGGCGGTGTCACTTACTGAAAATGGACAACGCTATGCAATCACGGCCAGAGGAGGGAGCAATGGCAACATTACTTTGGATTATAGCTGGACCGTTAACACAGATGGCTCAGAGACTACTGTTGCGCTTTATGATCCTAGCGGCTTCCAATTTGCCAATAGTTACCAACAACCCATTACTGGCGCAGAACTCAACGTCAGCACTTACGACAGCACCTGGCTGGCCTCTCAAGGCCTAGAGTACGTTGACGGCGCAGCTGCGCAAGCCACCTATACGGGCAACGATCCTGTGCACACCCTACCCATCATTTACGGGGAATTTACCGAAAGTGGCGACGTCAAAACCACAGCCAACCAAGATTTCACCCTGCTCCCCGATATGCTGTTTCAGTATTGGGACAACGACAGAAGCACGTCGACCACGCTGGTTGCTAAAGGCAGCGGTAACATCAACGTGAATTATGAAAGCAATGCCGTTACCGGCACAGTGGTCTTAAACAAATTCTACAACTACGCAGATGTCTTCAATGGCAACACCAGCTATACGCTGGTTGCGGGCATACCCAATCTCACAATCACATTAGTCGACGGCACATTGGTAGATGGGCAAATCACAGCAACCCTGGATACAACGGTAGTCGTCACTTCCAACGGCACCCTAAGCGGCGAGGGTTATCTGAAAGGCGCACTATTCGGGCCTGAAGGCAACGAACTGGGCGCAACGCTGTTTTTATTACAAGACAACGAAGACACTCACAGCTACTTCTATTGGGATACCACTGGTATCGTTCTGGGGCAATAACCAGCAAACGGCAGAGACTGCTTCGCATCACTGAAATGCAAAAACCATTGCCACCACTACAATGACGCTGCCCTAAAAAATCGTCTCCAGCGACAGATTCAAGCTACAAGTATGCCCGCAAGATTTTACCGTTGGCTTTTACCAATAGATTTCACCAATAGGTCTGTCAATAGGTCTGTCAATAGGTCTACCAGTAAGCCTTACCAGTAGCTTTGCGCAGGCTGCGCGTGTTTTGGCCAACGCGCGGCCACTGTGCGTCTTCTAACCAACGCGCAGCCCATCGCTTACGAGCCTTTTTGCAAAGGCGCACAGAAACATAGTGCCTGAGTGAGAGACTTTAACCCTTTGAGCAAGTTCGATGACCGATACTCAACCCTCATTTTGGTCAATGCGCAACGCCGCTTAAGTGCCGGCTAACATGCGGAATTGTGTGTGGTCTTTTGTGCTCTTGAGCGCAGGTCTATGCGTATATTTGTGTGTGTAAAGTTGCGCGTGTGAAGTTGTGTATTGTTTAGTGTGGACATATGTGTAAATAAATGTGTAAACTGCAAAGGAATTCATTAAACGTAATATGAACATTATGGCTACAAACTTGGCGTTAGATGACCGCTTGCTGGAAACAGCGCTAAAAATAGGCGGTCTAAAAACTAAAAAAGATACCGTCAATGCGGCTTTGAAAGAATTTGTTGAGCGCAGAAAACAAAAAGAGATTATTGCTCTCTTTGGTTCTATGCCCAATGATGAAGATTACGATTATAAAAAAGCGCGCGCATAGCCCGGATGCTAATTGATACCTGTATTTGGTCGTTAGCTCTGCGCGGTAAAACACCACGAGATAAAGCTATAACGGCAAAGTTGACGGCCGTTATTAACGCAGGAAATGCCCAAATAATTGGCCCCATACGGCAAGAGCTACTTTCTGGATATAGCGACCGCAATCAGTTTTTAAAACTAAAAGCGCAGCTAGAGCACTTTCCTGAAGAGGCCGTGTTGGGCGAAGATTACGTAACCGCAGCCGAGTTTTCTAACCACTGCCGCGTTAATGGCGTACAAGGTTCACATACAGATTTTTTAATTTGCGCAGTAGCCGCGCGACTTGAAGTTGAAATTTTTACCACAGATAAAGATTTCGATCACTACGAGCTTCATTTGCCCATCGGACTGTATGGAAACTAATGTTAGATTACGTGGCCTTGCCGGCGGCATTTTAACTTGCTTCATCCATGCCTTCTTCATTCAAACATAAGTCATTCAAACAAAAGGCATTCAAATAAAGCCTGTTCAAATAAAGCCTATTGCACCTGAAGCAGACTTGTCTTTTTCGGATCAACTCTAAACAGACCGAGTTAAGGCCTGTTTAGAATCTGTTTAGGGTCTATTCAAATCCAGCAACGGAGTCATCGGCGACTTCGGTCACTTCGGTCACTTCATCAGGAGTATCGCCCTCATAACGCAGCGTAGTAAAACCAAAGAACATTTCGTGCATGGTTTGCAGACCAAAGAACACTGGCTTTGTAGGGTCTGGATTGCCCGGATTACGATCTGAATTATCCATAGCGCCCGTGGCAATCAACTTGCTACCGGCAGGCAAAAACAGTGGCTCCTCTAAACGATAGTTGAATTGCCAGTTGAAATCGTACTTGGGCACAGACAACAGCTGCTCAGTTTTGCCATCAGGGTACTCAACACTGTAGCTCATGTGCTTGCCGCGAAAGTGCATATGCGGCGTCATCTCGTAAAGATAGGCGTCCCGCTCTACCAATTGCTCGCCACGCAGCATGTGCTCCTTGGTACCAGGAGGCACTAAGAAACGACGCTGACCCGCCACACCACCAGACATAACGAATGCTGGCGGCTTGTCGTAAATGTATAACCCTACTTCGGTTTCATCTACAGTCTCGCGACCAGAGGTGGTGTAGTGCATCTGCAATAATAAATTAGAGCCCTTGGGAATAAAGCGCCCGCTGTTATCGCGGAACTCATCTGGCTGTCGGCCCGGTGCAAAACCACCAATATTGTCACCGCGCTCTGCGGCTTTGTTCTGTTCGCTACCGGACTTATCCGCTGGGCTAGACAGATAGGTAATCACATGGTGCAAAACAGCACGATCGCCTGGCACAAACTCCATAGCGCGAATCCATACATCTCTATCTAAGTTCAGCTCAACTGGCACGTAACGATAATCAACAATACCTGTAGCTGGAATGCTTTGAGCTGGCACCTTAAACATCATATCTGGCTCGCCTAAGCTAAATTTGCCGTCCGTAAAAGTCATTAATGGCAGCGGATCAGTGCCCTCGCCCATGGGCGCACCAGCATCTATCCAATGAATTAGTTTTTGCTTTTCTGCAATGGTCAGGCCAGCAACTTCCGCAATTTTTTTGCCGACGTGAGCATCAATCTGACCCGGCGGCATACGACGTGTCATAACCACTTCGCGCATCATCGGTGACCAACCTCGAACCATGGCATGGCTAGACATTGACCAAGGGCCAATGGCACCGTCGTGGTGACAGGACACGCAGTTCTCTTGAAGAATGGGCACGATCTCTTTTGTATAAGATACGGCCGCTTGTTGATGTGTTTTCTTCATCGCAAAGTCGATGAGCTGACCGGTCGGTTGGACACTGGCAACTGCCACATCAGACTGCGCAAGCAGGTTAGGCAGCACTTGGGCTACGGATGTTGTGTCGCCTCTATACAGTACCGACATATTTTCTGCATTGACAATCACCGACTCACCCAAACGAGTAAGACCCAAAGTCTCGGCCACTAGCTGGGACTGGTCGAGCAAAATCGCAATATCAAGGTTCAACTGGCCAGCTTTAATAGCTACAGCATCACGCGCATCTGCCGGCTGTGGATTAAGAATAAAAAACTTAACCGACTGCTCGGCGAACGTACTTTTTACCGCACTAAGATTTGCCGCATCCTCAGCGAGCCCCGAGCCGCTTAGCCCTTGGGCTGAAATAACCACCGCTTTGTAGTCGCCGTAGTAGCTCAATTGATGGAATTTTCCAGCGTGATCTAAGAGCGCAAAATCGCCAACTTTAATATCGCTAGAGGCTGAACTTGTGGCAGCAAAAAGGCCCAGAAAGAGGCTCAAAATTAGCCTTGAAGAAGAACTGCGAAAAACGCCCAAAAAAGTTTCTATAGTTTTCATTTTATTACCGTGTGTAAATATCTTCCGACTGCCGTAGCATACCCCGCAATCAAGAATAATTCGTCGGTAGTCACAAAAAAAATGAAGTTCATCATCAATCTGCTGTTAGAAAAGCGCAACGTTTTGGCGCTGGCAACATTGGCCTTAAGTATCTTTGTCGCTGTAGGCTTGGGTTCGACCCGAATGATAGCCACCAGCGAATCTTTGCTCAGTGACAACGATCCCTTTAAATTAGAAGTCGAGATGGCTCAGGAAGATTTCCCGCCTACTACCGGCGTGCTTTTCGCATTTGAAGCCGAAGACATTTTCGCCTTAGAGTCCTTGCGAGCAATGGAAGCATTGACCCAGCGCTACGCCGAAGTGAAGTCGGCCATAGCGGTAAGATCCCTGTTAAACCAGCGCCTCAATGATTCCGACCAAGAAACCTATGGGCGAGATTATCTGGTACCCGAACTTGCCGGCCTGACCGACAGCGACGCGGCCAAGATCCGCGAAATAGCGTTGAATGACGACGACATCGTGAAAAACTCGCTGTCCAAAGCCGGCGATATGGCATTGGCAAATATCCGCTACAAAAATTCCGAAGACGATCAAGCAACACGCTTGGAAATTGCTCGGTCTGTAGTAGCGCTAAGGGACTCGTTACGCGAAGAATTCCCAAATGTAGACATTTACGTGCTTGGTCGACTGATGTTCGAATTAGACGGCATCAATGCGCGGACGAAAGACAATCAAGTATTACTCCCCCTAGTACTCATAGTCGGCATATTGCTGCTTTGGTTTTGCCTGCGCTCACTGTCCTTTTCCATCACTCTAATGGCCATGGCAGCGCTGTCATTTGCCGCAACAATGGGCACCTATGGTTGGCTGGATATTGCGTTCAATCAAATCTCTACCCTTGGCCCCTTGGTGGTTATTGTCATAGCCATAGCAGATGGCATTCACGTGTTGTCAATTTACGCCCAAGGTTTGCACAAAGGCATGGTTAAAATGGACGCAATGCGCGAGAGCCTGCGAGTCAATATTCAGCCCATTACCCTGGCAACAGTGACCACTGCCATGGGCTTTCTTAGCCTCAACTACAGCTCTTCTCCTGGTATTTATGGCTTCGGCAACATCATCGCCATCGGCGTAATTTGGGCATACGTTGTGACGCTGGCTATCCTTCCAGCGTTAGTCTTATTGCTGCCAACAAACAAAGTACCTCAACCTCTAGGTATTGCAGGATTCATCCGCACCGTGATTAAACTCGTCACCACAAGGGGTACTGTACTTTTTTGGGGTAGCGCGGTAATCATTGTGGTTACCCTTGGCCTGCTGCCTCTTAACAGTCTGGATTTCAATCGTTTCACTTTTATCGATGAAGACTCAGATGCCCATCATGTACTGACCGCATTAAGTGAAAAAATTGGCAACGATCAGGCCCTTGCCTACAGCATAGACAGCGGCGAGTACTACGGTATAACCCAACCAGAATTTCTGCAGCAGGTTGAAGCCTTATCTATTTGGTTGGAGGCACAACCAGAAGCCAGCTTCGTCACCAGTTATACCGACTACCTGCGCGCTCGAAATAAGTCCGACAACGACGATGACGAGGCCTTCGAAATACTCCCAGATGACCAACTGCAAATAATCGACTACCTAGTGGGCTATCAACTGGTACAGGAAATTGAGCCTAGTTTGCAGCCTATATTTAATGCCGACTATTCAGCGGTGAGATTGGTGATTGCAACGTCAAACCTTTCTAACAAGCAATTACTCGATTTCAACGATCGTATTGATGCTTGGATAGCCGACAATGTGAAGAAGGAATATAAAGTACTCCACGGCGACAACAGCATCCTCTATGTACGCCTAGACAGACGCATTACTGAGGAGCTGATACAGGGTTTTATGCTGAGTTTTTTACTCATCACCATCACCATGATCATTGGCCTTAAAAGTCTACGTTACGGACTCTTAAGCATCATGCCAAATCTTTTTCCAGCCACCGTTGTATTTGGTGTATGGGGATTACTTGTCGGCGAACTCAGCCCCTATATTCTAATGTTGTTTTCAATCAGCATTGGTTTGGTTGTGGACGATTCAGTACACATACTGAGTAAATACATCAGCGGCAAAGAAGACGGTATGTCGCCTGAAAAGGCAGCCGTTTACTCGCTAGACAGAGCAGGTTCAGCGATTACCATCACCACGTTAAGTCTAGCCTTAGGCACCTTCATTTTAGTTTTCTCATCTACGCCTTACTTCCAAAGCGTAGCGTCACTGCTCACCCCAATCATCATCGTTGCATGGGCCTTAGACTTATTCTTTTTGCCGCCCTTGTTGATAAAATTCGACAGATGGATGGACCGCAACAAAGACACTAAAGCCCCGGTTGAGGGCTAGAATTGAGTTTGCTTTGCGCTTGGGCAAAGCCTTTAAAGTCAGGGCAAAACTTCGCAAAGCAATTTGCGAGACAATTTAAGAGACAATGGTAAAGTAAGTTTTTTGCTGGAATCTCGGACATGAAAAAACCGCACACAACATCTAGCCCTAATACGCAGTCAACACCTGCAGCACATTGGCCAACGCCGCCGACACCGCCAGCTGGCAGTCCAAACATTGTCCTGATGATGCTGGACGATGTGGGTTTCGCAGACTTTGGTTGCTACGGCTCCGAGATAGACACGCCAGCCATAGACGCCGTTGCCAGCGCAGGCGTGCGTTACAGTGGCTTTCACACAACAGCCATGTGCTCCACCACTCGCGCTGCCCTGCTCACCGGCCGCAATCATCACGCCGTTGGCGTAGGTTGTCTGGCCAACTTCGACAGCGGCTACCCCGGCTACCGCGGCAAAATATCCGCCGACGCGCCAACCTTAGCTGAGACTTTACGTGATGTGGGCTACCGCAATTACATGGTCGGCAAATGGCATGTCACCCCACTCACAGAAACAGGGCCTACCGGACCTTTCAACGGCTGGCCACTGGGCCGAGGGTTCGACCGCTTCTACGGCTTTTTAGACGCCGAAACCGACCAATATTCACCAGAATTAGTGCGGGACAACAGCCACATTGCAGCCCCCGGCAACTACGAAACCGGTTACCACCTCACGGAAGATCTATTTGACCAAGCCATTGGTTACGTCAAGGGACACATCGCGGTGTCGCCGCAAATTCCGTGGTTCATGATGGTCACCCCGGGCGCATGCCACGCCCCACACCAAGCACCCAAAGACTTGATCGACAAGTACGACAACGTCTTTGCAAAAGGTTGGGATGCTACACGGGTGGACAGATTAGCTCGGCAAATTGAGCAAGGTATTGTTCCCGCGGGCACAGTGCTGCCACCGAGAAACGATTCGGTCAGCGCCTGGGACGCACACAGCGAGGACGAGCGCCGGGTATTTTCACGTTTGGCCGGTGCCTATGGCGCCATGTTGGAACATACGGACCAACAATTAGGCCGGTTAATGGCGTTCTTAGAGCAAGCAGATTTACTCGATAACACGATGGTCCTGCTGTTGTCAGATAACGGTGCCAGCCAAGAAGGCGGACCCAACGGCTTTATCAACGCAATGGGACCCTACAACCTACAACCAGAATCCATGGCGCAAAAGCTTGCGCGTCTAGATGACATTGGTGGCCCTGACAGCCACAGCAACTTCCCCTGGGGCTGGGCTATGGCGTCTAACACGCCACTGAAACGCTACAAGCAAAATACCCATGGCGGCGGCATTCGCGACCCCTTGGTTATGTCTTGGCCAGCAAAAATCCCTACCGATGGCAGTATTCGCCATCAGTTTTGCCACGTTAGCGATCTCAACCCCACCATCCTTGAACTAATTAAGGTCAAAGCGCCGAACACAGAAGGTGACGGCACTCACGGCACTAGTTTTGCCAGCAGTCTGACTGACGCTAATGCGAACACCGGTAAAACCACCCAATATTTTGAAATGTTTGGTCACCGCGGCATAGTGCATAACGGTTGGAAAGCTGTGGCCTACCACCCGCCGGGCAGCGCCTTTGAAGATGATGTATGGGAACTATACAACCTAGATGAAGACTTCAACGAAACCCACGACTTAGCAGATGCAAATCCAGAACGACTAGCCCAGATGCAGGCGATTTGGTGGCAAGAGGCAGAAGCCAACCAGGTGTTGCCACTGGACGATCGTTTTGCGCCTAGATTTGCAGAAAATGCAGAACGGCATCGCGGCGGCCGCACCCACTACACCTTTTGGCCAGGTATGGGGCACTTGCCTAGCGAAGTGGCCCCGGACCTACGCAGCCGCAGCTATAGCATAGGCGCAACAGTAGACTTGGCTTCAACCACAGAACAAGGGGTGATCATTGCCCATGGCGATGCCACCGGTGGCTACTCACTGTACTTAGAAAATGGCCACCTCATCCATGACCTGAATATTGGCGGCAACCATCAACTTTTAAAATCAGCACACCCGTTAACCCTAGGACGTCATGAGCTTACCCTGCGCATGCGTCGCAGTAAAAACCCTGACAATAGCGTCAATGGTATTGCCACCTTATTAGTAGACGGCAGCGAAGTTGCGTCCATGCAAACAGACTTTATTTTCTCGCTGATGATATCCTGGTCTGGACTAGATGTAGGGTTTGATCGGGGTACAACGGTGGGCAACTATGCTTCACCGTTCAACTTCACTGGCACTTTAATCAAGGTCACAGTAGACCTAGACGATGACCAAGATCTAGACCACGAAGCAGTTGGTCATATCGAAATGGCCAAAGAGTAAGTTTGGTCTAACTCAAAGAAGACAGGCGCAAAAAGCCAGGCGCAAAAGACAGACCAAAAAAAGCCCGCTAATTGCGGGCTTTTTCCTCAGTTGGGTTGGTTGCAAATTGGCCTATTAGAACTCGAGGCTAAAATATAGCCAAGGGGTTCAGTGGCGAACCGCTAGCACCCGCAACGCTAAGTGGCGCCGCCACCAGCATAAATACAGGTCGCTTTTCTTTATTCACTTGCGCAGTGAGTGCCGCAAGATCAAGATTATCGAATATCGGCATACCCAAACCAATAATCAGCAATTCGTGAGTAGGATTAAAGCGTTGGCCCACACCAGACGGCATAACGTCAGTAACACCATCACAACCAATCACCGCCACATCTCGCTCTTTCAGAAACTTAGCTGTTGAAGCATGTAAGCCCGCAGCAGCTTCAACAAAGTTCCACGGTGCTTTATCTGCAACTGCTTCCCAACGCCCGGTACGCACAATGAGCGCATCGCCAGAACCTATTTTAACGCCGCTGGCTTTCTCCCAAGCCAGAAAATCTTCAGTAGTAATTACTCTTCCCGGTTGCAAATAGTCCACACCGAAGAATGCTGGAAAATCCACCAGCACGCCTCGAGTGACAATGCCCTGACGAGCAATATTCTCAATACCTAAATTAGCAAAACCGTTTGCACCCTGCTCAAAGGCAAAGCCATTGTACATTTTGCCTTGATAGGCAAAGTGATTAATAGCGTCCAAATGCGAGTGCGCAAAACCGTGATAGTCAATTTCAAATACATCTCCCGCAGCTTGAGGCAATGCAGATGGATCAATGCCTAAGACCGCTTCTGAGTCTGGCCCTGCACCAGTGGGAAAAATAAACGGCGTATGCTTAAACGGCTTTTCGTTCACATGATCGGCAACCTTATTCATAGGCAGCGCAAGAGAAACAGAAACTCCGGAACTCACCAATGCCGCAGCCTGAGCTTTCTTTGCCGAAGTAATCAGATTCAGCGTACCCAGCTGATCCGCCTCACCCCAACGTCCCCAGTTAGAAATTTCCTTCATCATGGTGTCAAAACCAGCAGCGTCTAACAACGGCACACTATTATGCTGATCCGCGTAAGACGGCATTGATGACAGTACTAAGCAAAGAAATATGTGCAATATTTTCATAGTAGACCTCTCTTATTATTTTCGGCTTTTGTTGTTTTGTTGCCCTTAGTTCCACTCTTTTCGTTAGCGCGGCGCAAACCTTTGTCCAGCATCCACCCTAACTGTAGAGCCATTCATCATCGGACATTCCACAATCGCCATAGCCATAGTGGCGAATTCGTTCGGCTTGCCCATGCGCCGAGGAAAAGCTGCATCTTTGGTCAATTGATTTGCACCCGCCTCTGGAATGCCCGCGGTAATCCCAGTATCAAATAAGCTCGGTGCAATAGTCATACAACGAATGCCCAAATTGCCTAGGTCCCGCGCCATAGTTAAGGTCATAGCCGAAATGCCGCCTTTAGCTGCGCTGTAAGCCACCTGTCCAACTTGGCCTTCGAAGGCGGCAATAGAAGAAGTATTGATCATCACACCGCGCTCACCGTCTTCATTAGGTTCGTTATTCGCCATGAATTGACCAGCGATGGTGTTGACATTAAAAGAGGCGACAATATTCAGTTCTAAAACCCGAGCGAATATGTCTGTGGGGTGACGTGCGCCATCTTTGCCCACAGTCCTTTGGGCCTTGCCGCCCACCGCACCAGAGCCGCCGCCTGCAGTATTAATCACCACATGCAAACCGTCCATATCGCGGACGGCTTGAGTAATTGTTTCATCCATCAACGCGTAATCAGTCACATCACAAGGATAAAACTTACCGTTCAGTTCTTTGGCTACTTCGGCGCCATTGGAGGACGCCAAATCTAGAATGGCCACTGTGCCACCCTTACTGGCGAATTGTTCAGCACTCGCACGACACATACCAGAACTACCACCAACAAAAATTCCCTTACTACCTGATATTTCCATTAACCCTCTCCCCTTCATTAAACTTTAAATAACCGTCCATCGCTGATCAGCAAAGAACGCTTAGAAAGATACACCACATGCGGCTGTGGCCGAACGAAAATTTACCCCTGACATATTTTACATTTTGGACTCAATGTGTAAATTTCGCCCATATCAACGGGTTAGCAAACTCACAACCAATGCCTTGCCAATGAATGCCAATGAATGCCAATGAATAAAACGACGCCATTACATTCAGCAACAAAAAGTGCAGCCGCAAGAAAGAAAACCGACAAGGCCCAAAAAGCTCGTAGCGACGCACTGGCTCTGTTAACAGAGTTTTCTAATCAAGGTTTCCGCAAAACTTCAATGGTTGCATTAGCTAGCGCCATTGGCATGTCGCGACAAACCCTTTACAACCGTTTTCAAACCAAAGAACTGGTCCTTCAGTGGGCCACCAGCGAGCTGGTAGCACTACTGAAACTAGACGCCATTGGCTATTTGGCAGACACAACTAGATCCACCGGCATGATCTTATGGGATACCTTTTGCTGCTACCTCTGTCCATTAGTTAAACTATTGCGCGAAGGCCGTCATGGAGATGAGTTTCTTGACCTCAGCGCAGGCAAAAAACGTCTCAACCCAGAACACGACAAAGACCCTTTGGCAGAATTCACTGCCCAGATCAGCGAATTCCTCATTATTAGAAAAGTATGCAACTCACCTAATAGCGCCGATGAACTGTCTTTTTTACTCGTCATGGCGGCAAAAGGCCTCATGCTCACCAGCGAATCAGAAGCGACATTCCGGATAGAAATGGCCACAGCAATAAGTGGCGCGGGGCTAAAGGTGAAAGTTACAGACAAAGCGTTAGCAAACCAAATAACCCAATGGAGCAGAGCATGATTGAGTTCACTTTAAATGGTTCAATAGTCGTCACCAAAACTATTTCTACGTAAATTTAGAACTAGCAACGAATCGGGTCAGCCAGACGCAGAACTGGGGGAATCAGGGCTAAGTTTCCTCAAATATGTTTTTGAAAAACACCCCGATGAATGCGCCTCTGGCATATCTGATGCAATAAAAACTATTGCTCACGAATCTAAGCAAGCTCACTTCCTAGACGAAAGTCAGAAGCAATTGATCAAAGAAGCGATGACAATGGCGCTTGCAGAAAGTAATTTAGTATACAGCGAAGGCGAAAAAAAACGGCTATTTGAACAATTCGTGAGTATCGCTGAACACGGGGTGTCAGCGACGCATACACGCAGAAACCTGTAGCCTCAAGCCGCATCTAAAAGCGTCAGCGGCGACTGAGCGCAGAGCAAACGGAAGCACTACATTATACATCTCCAACCCCAGCCACCGTAGCCAGCCATAGCCGCTTTGCAACCGGAGCTGGGCCAGCAGAGCTTCTTTGGCATCAGCGTTAGCGCCAAACGCCCGCCACTAAAACAAGTTCGTGGGAGGCGGTTCAACCTGCACTTCTAGAGCAACAGTCTTTCTTTCTATCAACACGGCACGACGTGATGACAATTGTTCCATTACGTCGCCATGATAATTAGGCACCATGTCAGGACGGAACGCGGAAAACGATGACGCTGCATCGGATTCATCCGACAGTGACCAATGCTCCACGGCGCTTTCTTTTTGTACAGCCCACGCATCAAAGACAATCTCTTTTGCTAGATCACTCGGCTCAAATAGCCAAATAGCTCGCAACGCGCCTTTATGGTCGTTTAACCCCAACAAGTTATGCTCTATCTCCCAACTACAGCTCTCACTAAATGCGCGCCCTTGAATCCATCCAAGTAGGGTTTGCAGTCGGTTAATGCGGTAGGGTTGTTCTTTCGATCGACTTGCGCTGATCACCGGGAAGCCCAGATTTTTTATCATTATTTTATCTCCAACGATATGCAGTAAATATCATCCTAAACACCGCATCTACCGCGCGGCGACGAATAACCCTTGGCGTGGCTTAGCCTTAGCGCTTTTCAGTTTTAGCAATAGCCTCAAGAACGCTGGCTTGCTGGGACGTGAGACTGTCTCTGTTCTTAATGATCAGATCTCTATTTTCCATAGAAATTTCATAAGCGTCTGTTAACTTTGTACGGTTGTCTGCAGCGCCTTGAAGCAATTTAGAGAGAGAGTCATCGTATCCTCGGGCACTCTCCAGTAACTCTTGAGCCGAGACCTTAAGCTTGCCCGCAAAATCTGAATCCGCCGCTTTGCCGGTAGGGTCTGCTTCGCCACTACCCAAAAGACGTTCGTTTTCAACCAATTGCTTACTGTTAAATGTACTAATCTGAACATTTAGATTGTCAATTGTACGATTTACTTCTTCTAAAGCGCCGTTAATTTCAACCAACTTTTGGCTGATCTGACCAATGGAAGTATTCATCTCATTGCGGTGCGCCAAAAACTGCATTTTGGCATCAGCAGATAGATTCTTAAGGTCTTCTGCATCCTCAACATGAGCCTCTAGAAGTGCCATGCGTGAATGAATGAGGTCTTCGGTGTTTTGCTGGGCGAGGTGCCGGTCACCAAGAAACGCAGCAGCATAATTCCTTAATGCCAGCGCTCTGTTCTCTTCGATAACGGAGCGTGTAGCGTAAGCCTTGGCAGCATTACCCCCTACATTCCGCTCTAGATCAAAGAGCATTTGGGCAAGTGTCGTTTCTGACAATTTTGAATCTGAATTAATCATGGAGTTCTCCGTTCACACCCGAGCGAACAAAGTTAAGTTCGCAGTATTGTTATTGTTATCTCAAGAGAAATCGGCCGCTTCTGCGGCCGCAGCCAACCTAGTCTTTACTAACATCTGCTTTCGGAGATTGAGTCGCTTCATCTGCAACATCAACGTCCGTCTTACCAGGCCAAGGGCTCAGCGGCCATGGCTTATCGTTAGAATGAAAAAGTACGTAGTTCAGCGAACCAGTTATAACCCCGACTAGCGCACTAGAAAAAGTCGCGATTCGCGAATCCACTTCACCTTTAAGCAAGTACAAAATCACACTGATCAGTACCAGTAGGGGTACGAGGTAAATTACTTCGAGGTACAAAACTATCGTGATAAGCAAGACAAATAGAATTTTTTTCCAGTCTTTTCCCTTAAGCGCATTTGCAAGGTCCTGTTCGGAGCCAGCATCTGCAGCAACTTTGCTCTCTTCCGTTTTTTCGCTCATATCAATTCTTCCTTTGTTTTTAAAATGTTTTTCACCCTAAGGGCAACTCATACGATCGCCACCGCACATGTAGCTACCAAAAATAGTATTAGGATCATCTTCATAAGCTGGAGACTGCATACGTACAGTGGCCTCAGCGCTAATAACAAACCCGTTGCTGTTTTTGGCTCGGTTTTCCGCACCACCTCTACCGCCACACAAGTCACTGTAATTCGCCAGACTTCTGGAAGCCGCGGCGGCTTCATTGGCATAACCTCGGTTAAGATCAGAAAATCTTGGCTGCTTCCTGTTTTCATACTTATGATATGACGAAGCGGGACGCGTACCATTTAACTGGCTCAAACTACCAATCACCCTACTAACCATTGGCACGATAAGTTCGTAGCAATATTGAACCCTTATTTTTAAAAGATTCGCATCTTGAATATTCACGTTAGATGCGAGCCGAGAGTCGCGATACATCAACTGTGAATTTGGAATTTGCGCAATACCATCAGAGTTGAGTTCACCAAATCCCGACGAACCCGTCGAGAAAATCGCAGCTCTGGGACTAACGCGAATAATGCGTACATAACCATCCACCTCACTGGCGGCATCTTTGCGAGACCCACCACTATCTATGCCCGCAGCAATGTCTTGAGAAACGTCAGGCCCAGTGCGCGAGTTTGAATTTGTAAACAGCGGTGCTAACCCTCTAATTAGGCCCTTTCTAATTCCTGTATATGTTGCATTGTTCAGTGCGCCTATTCTGGCCGCCTGAAAAGTCGCATAGTTCAAAGTCGTCTTGGCAGAATAAATCAATGCCACCTGAACCGTACCAAATATCAGCAATATAAATACTGGCATCACGATCAAAAATTCCACCATGGCCTGACCTTGATGTTTTGGGCTTTTTGCTCTCAAAGTCATTCTGTTTCCGAATCCAGGTTACTTGCGGCGAGACTCTCGCTCGACCGGTTATAGGTAGCCAACAGAGCCATCGACAAATCTACCAAGGCGCGTTCTGCATCAGTGGAAGGAACGACGTTTTCTATCAGTTTTGCCAGCGTCTCTGCCAGTTCCTGCAATTGCACGAAGGACAAATTAAACCAAGCAGCGGCATAGTCTGGATTAGTCACTAAAATTTCTTTGTACTGTGCAATCGCGCCTGTGCGATCGCCCTGAAAATTGGAGCAGTTCGCGATCTTCAGTCGGCTGGCAGTTTCGTTTGGTACCTTAGCGACAATCTTCTTGTACATTTCGCTAGCAACCGCACAATTCCCAGCTACATACGCTAAACCAGCATCACGCGTTAATTGGCCCATCGCTTCGGCTTTAGTGTTTGACGATGCACAACCAAAAAACATAGCTGGCGCTAGCAACACCAAAAACATTCTTAATAACATTTGAAAATCCACCCTTCAGCAATTCCAAGTTTTTCTAAACTGCCGGAACCAAATTCGAGTACTACATTCGCGCCAAAACAAAACGACATTCTCCATGGACGAAGCCCCCTACATAGCTTCAATGCGACACCGTGTTCGTCTAAGTAGACAACATCAATCCGCATGCGCATGAAACAAGTATGAATCGTCGAGCATGAATCAAAGCGCAAACAATCTATCCCTGGCATTTTGCTGCGCCCCATAAGGCCCAAAAACCGGCTCAACCAAGAATCGGCAACACCCACCCTTAACGAAGTTTGATTTGATCCGTTAGCGGCGATAAAGTTACCGTCTATAATCCTCACCTTTGGACCATCAAAATCCGCCTTCCATAAACTTCATAGCGATAGGGAAAAATAGGATCAAAAACGTCAGCGGAAATATAAAAAGGACCAGTGGAATGATCAACTTGACCGGCGCTTCCATAGCGAGTTTCTCCGCTCTTTGAAAGCGTTCATTCAACCGCTGAGAGGCCTGTGCAGATAGAGTATCTTTCAAACTAGAACCAAGTTTATCCGCCTGGATTACCGCTCGAACGAACACGCTAATGTCCACAAGCCCAATTCGATCTTCAAATCTCTGTAAGGCATCGGCACGTGTATAGCCCGAATTAATGTCCCTCAAAATGACTCTAAACTCGTTTCGCATTGCGCCATGAGGGCCCTTATCAACGGCTTGTTTGATAGCACCTGAAAAGTTCAAACCGGCATCTACACACATCGTTAGATATTCTAAGTAAACGGGGAGGTTTTTTATCAAATCCACATTTCGACGGCTTTTGAAATCACGGATCCATACAGCAGGCATCACCCAACCAAGCAGCGCCGCAAAAGCCACGTACAGCCAGTCAACTTCGCCGGACACATTGAGTCCGCCAGCAGCCATAAAGGAGCCCAAAACTAACCCCAACACAAACCTTCCCGCCCAATATTCTTCGGCCGTTAGCATAAAGCTACAACCATTCTTCTGAAGCATGACCTCAACTTCATTGAGCATTTTGTCGCTAAAATTCGACGTTATGTAAAAAGACACGAAGCGCACCAACGGCATTACAACTCTGAACATTGGCGGTGGCGGATCGAGATTATCGATACCGCGGTCAGACACCATGCCGAAAAGCTGGGTAACCAACATTAAAGAAGAAGCTACCGCAACGATGATCAGCAAACCCACCAAAAAAAATTCTATATCTGTACTCATAATTAGGACTTTATTCCGCTCTGAAAGCTTAACTATCTATGTTTGTAACTTTATTTATGCCGATGAAGCCCAAGACTTGCATCACAATAATGACGCCTAAAACAACGTTACCTAGGCCCGTGTCTATCAACTTATTCATTGAAACTGGGTCCATCAACCACAAGCCAAACCCAACCAAAATAGGTAGAGCAGCCATAAACTTACCCTGAGCCTTGCCTTGAGCCGTCAAACTTTCAATCTTTCCTTCCATCGTAAATTTACGCCTCAAGGTGTCAGCGATACCAAAAATAGTTTCAACCAAATTACCGCCCACCTCCCGACTAATCCGCACCGCAGAGCTGGCCATTATTAAACTATCAATAGGCGCCCTCTGCTCCATCTGCAGT